>ERZ1023445.1-NODE-1-length-283109-cov-692.957093_pt1 | contig 283109 bp, 287 predicted proteins | sample MGYA00380522_ERZ1023445 | MGnify/ENA primary metagenome ERZ1023445 (study PRJEB33173, sample SAMEA4830297) | metagenome | study: EMG produced TPA metagenomics assembly of the PRJEB25223 data set...
CCACTTTGCTCTCTGCGGTAGTTTTAGCTTCTACTGCTTTGTCATAGGCGGTTTTCACGGCTTTTGATGTTGCAGCTTCGGTTTCGCTGTCGCTGTTAGTGGCTGAGCTTAGTTGCACGATGCCATATTGTTGTAACGTTGCCCGTGCAATTTCACTTAAGGCAAACCCCCAACGCACCCAATATTGCGAATCTGATTCATTCGGGCTGTTGTTTTTGCTATTTTTTAATGCTCGGTAGCTTATGCCATCAAACTGGACACAAGAGCCTTTAGTATAGTCTTGTGTGGCAGACCACTCAGGCAAGCCTCGTTGCATTAAATAAGTATGTTTTTCGTCAAGTCGTTTAAATAAGAAGTTAAACCACTCCATAGGAGGGATGCCCTGTGTTTGGTCAAACGTAATCCCCCAACCACGCAATAAGTCAGGGAAATTATCAACTTCACCTTGTTTTGCAGATGATGCAAAAATGCTTTCATCTGGCTTATTTACTAATGCCATATTTGACCTCTTATATTAAGTTGAAAAGATATTGCACACCGGCTTGGCGTGGCAATATATCTAAATGATTGATTGCGAATTTCTTGAAATCAGATGTGATAGCGTTTGGTACAGAGATAGAGACGGTCATATCGTAGTTATCCACGATGTGACAACCTTCGCCAAAAATAAATAGGCACGCCTCAATTAAGTTTGGTAGCGTGCCTATTTGGTAGTTTTTAAGGATTCTGCATTTAATCAGGAACCGATAATCCTCATCAGATAATCTGACAGAATCAGACAGTGGGTCTCGTTTCCGATACCATTGCGCACCGCTTAGCCTTTTTTTGCTAAATCCCAGTGCATTAGGTGAATTGCGGAAACCGAAAAATTTACGCAATTGATAGCCATTAATAACCCTAAATTGCCCAACGTGTTTACCAACCAAATCAAGCTGATGCCTTGTTGCTGTTTCAATGTTCAACACATCTTGCAATCGATATAAATCGATAAAGCCTTGCCCGATAATGTTTTCAAATAGCTTAATCGTTGAGACGGCTTTGGGCTTGTTTCGATACTGCCAAATCAACAAATCAGAATAGCCCATTATTCCACCTCAATGGTTATATCCGTTGCTAAAATTCGGATTAATTCACGTGGTTGTGCGGTAATATTTTCCGTGGTAAGAGACTGCCCTTTACGCCCGATTTTTAGTTCTTTCACCCAGAAACCACCCACTTTATTAATTGGCGAATAAAGTCGGGAAAGCGAAAGATTTTGCCCGATGCCAAAGCGTTGAATGGATAACAATCGCTTAATCTCATCCTTATCCACTTCGGTGAAGTCTTCATATCGAATACAACGCATAGACACTTGCACATCAACAGGCGTTGCACGGTCGAACCGCAATGCTCTACGTTCGCCATTTACCGTTAAAGTTGTTTCTGTAGCGCCTTGCAACCCGACTCCTGCCCCTTTGTTTTCATAAATAACGTGAGCGATTTGCTCATCTGCCCCGCCATCTACAATAATATTCAAGGAGTTAGGTTCAACACCATATTTATCACGCTGCTTAGTGTTATTTTCTAGCACTTTAACTTGTCTAACATCAGGCAATGCGGCAATTTTTGACTGGATAGCATCGGCAGAATTTTGCGCATTTTTGGTTCGGCTGATGAAAAAACGTTCTCGTAATTGCAAGTCGGTTTCTTCTTCCTCGCCAATTTCGGCATTTTCGAATGTGGTTGCCGAGGTAAGCCCAAGCGTAACGGTCTCAATGGTCAAATTCGTGTTTTTTATGAGGTTAAACGCACCTAATTCTTCACTGCGGAAGTCCGCACGGGCGGAGCCATTACTATCTAGCTGCACATCTGCCGTTAATACCCACCGCACTTTATGTGGGTCAGACACCACAATCCCTGCATAAAGGTGAGTTAATGGCTCCCCTGTCAAAATCACTGAGCGTAAATAGCTATAACTTGCCGCTCGTCTTATCAACCCTGCATAAGCAACTCGCTGATCGAGCCAAGCACCTGTCGCGACATCAGGATCTAACTGTCGATATACATTCTCGGCAAGCTCCTCAATATCCATCTTCATCTGAGCAAGTAAGCCCACCATTTGCCCATCTGGCGAGTTGGGCGATAGGTCGATATTTTGCCCATAGATTTGTCTAAATCCATCTTCAAATCGTGCCACGATTTCGTTTAATCGCTCAATTTGAATGCCGGTTTCAATCAGTTTTGCCATATTTTCTCCAATAAAAAACCGCACTTTCTAAAAGATTGTGCGGTTATAAGTTCACGAAAAGATCTAACTGTTTAATTTGTAAAAGCTCACGCTCAAGGGCTTGCTTTTCCGATTTGCATTGCTGCAATAATTTTCCCCGTTCACCAGCTCGTTGCGTGTATTCGGCTTTCTTCTGCTCCCATAATGCCATTTTATTTTTGACTTCATCACGGCGAGCAATACCCTCTGTCCAGTAATCCCATAAAGCTAAGAAACATTCTTCTTGGTAATTTTCTAAGCGTTCTTTTAAATCGGCGCGCACTTTATTTGGGTTAATGCTAAACAGCCAGCCATTTAATTTTTTGATTGGCATACAAAGCATTTCGTATTTTTTGCCGTCTTTACCAGTTGTGGTGATATGACCACAACTGAATTTTTGGTAATGAGAGGTGAGTTTTCTATGTTGAACCTTCCAATCCAGCCCAATTCCTTCCACAATCTCACGCATTGCTACATAAGCCATGCCGTTGTTATCCACTAAAGTAACTTCTTTACCTAAAAATTCTGCAGTTAATGTTTGCATATTTCCTCCTATTTTCTCCACCAAAGAGAGCCTGTAAGAAGCAGTGAGTGGAGAAAGGAAACACCGCTTGTCGCGTGTACATCGCTATCTTACAGGCAATAAAAAAACCCGCCAATTCAAGCGGGTTGTAAAATTTCAATAAAAAAGCCGAACTGCATTGCTACAATTCGGCTATTGTTAGAAATAGTAATGCAAATTTAGGGTTAAGTCAATTTATAATCACTTTTGATGAGACTGTTCAACTTGGCAAATATACCCATCGCAATCTTGATTTAAGTCTAAATGATAAGTGGCCCATAACAACGCCACCACAAGTAAAATTCTGAACATAGTTTGTCCTTTTTTGTAAATTTTGGGTGTAGCAATCCGCCGCACGGATTTCTTTGGGAAAAGTGCGGTCGGATTTTTCGTTGTTTTATAGAATGTCTAGCTGAAAGCCTGTTGCCTTAGGGTTATAGGCTCGAAGATGTTTTAATACGCGCCAGTTATTACCTTGCTCGCATTCAAATTGCTCTGTAATGCGTGTCAATACGTTATGAGCCTGACGGAGAGTGCTGCGATATTCGTAAGCCACACCATAAACGGAGGCGGCGTAGTGCGAACCAATTTGTTTTAATGCTGGGTGAAGTACTTGGCAAAGTTCCGTGCCACGCAATAAAGCAAACCACGCCCAAACGAGGTGTTGGAGTTCGCGTTCGGTAAATTCAAAATTAAAGCACTCATCTTTTTTAGGCGTTGTAATCAACTCACCCTCAAGCACGATTCTGTGAACATATTCCACCGCTTGCTGTAATTGGTCTAATGTTAAATCTTCGATTGATTCCACATTAAAGCGTTGATGGATTAAATGATAAGCCTCAGAATAAATTAATCCCTTTTTGCTCACGAGCATATTCACGGCATTGCGCAGGCCTGTGCGATCATCTACCGTGGTTTTTCGTTCTGCTTTGCCATTAAACCAATAATCATGTAACGCTTGATAACACTCTTTTTTGTATTTGATTAATGTGTCACGGATTTCTGGGTTACAACGATTAATATCAATACCAAATAACCAACCGTTTAAGTATTCGATTGGTAAGCAGATCATTTCACGTTTTTTACCATCTTCGGCTACTATGGTTATGATGACCATAGTTGAATTTAATACATTATCTCGTTTCATTCGAGAATATTGAGATTTCCAATCTAAGCCTATATTTTCGCAGATTGGTTTCATTGCGGTGTAATGTGTACCGTTTTGTTTAAATGTAACTAAAGATTGATGATTGAATGAAATTGTTTGGGTTGAAATTTGATTAGACATAACTGTCTCCTTGTGAATTTTTCGATATTAAGATTTGACCTCATAGGGTCGCCAAGAGGTTCGAAAGCCTTCACAAGTAGGCTGGGATTATTCCCCTTTCGGGTATTTTATTCTCCGCCCTCTCGGCATAGATAAGATGTGGTTATGCGTAATGAATGTTTAATGGCAATAAACAAACAAGGTTACTAAATTTCACGCATAAAAAAACCGCTATGCTGTCGGGTGCGGACTTCCGCTTGTGATATAAGGTTTCGACACCTTGGCACACAATATAAAGTAAAAACCCCGTCTTGTAAACGGGGTTTTAAATTTATTCTTCTTCTGATAAATCTTCATCATCAGATTCAATAATATCAGTATATTTGTGCTCTTTCTCCATTGCCAAGGATTGATAATATTCCGACGCTTCGGCCAGCATTGTAAACTCAATTTTAGCATTGCGTTTTTTGACCTCGTCGGCAATTATCTCTAATGGTACCTTAAAGAACTCTTTACGTGGATTGACACGGTTTACTTGATGATCCGCAAACACCTTGTGCAATTCATTTTCTAATGCCGGCGCATCTTCACTATAGATCAATGCGTGAACATCAAAAGAGAATGGCACGCTAGCATCGCCCAATTCTCTTATACGGTCTAATGGCTCTAATCGGCGTGTCATACCAATTTTAAACACATTCTCACCAAATGAACCAATATTACTGATTACATAAACGTGACCTGATTTTGTTAGTTGAGCTTGAGAAATAGCCCTCTGGCTATTTTCCAAGGCTTCTTGATATTTCAGCTCCAACTCGGCGATTCTTGCCTGAAGCTCAGTGTTAGCCTGATCTTTCTCAAGCAGTTTCCGAGCATTTTCCAACTCTTTCTCGGCATCTCGTTGAGCTCTTTCCGCCTCAGCTTTAGCTTTCTCTAATTCTCTTTGTGCTCTAGCCTCTTCTCTCATTTCCTCTTTAATTCTGGCTTGTTCTGCCTTTTCTTCCTCTTTCTTCAAGGCATATTCATAGGTAGCCATTAATTCTTTTAGCTTAAGAGCTAAATAAGCGGGATTAATAGATATTAAATTGTGTTGATTTAGCTTATTAATATGCTCATAAGAATATTGGATTTTATTTCGGATTTTTTCAAAATTACTACTGCTAACTTTACTAATAAGTGCATCACATTCATTATCAAAAGCCCGTAAAGCTAAATCAATATTATTTTTTGTCATTTTAGCACCTTGTTTTTTAGCATCCTTACCTGTCCCAACAGTCCATGTTGTGGAGCAAGTACAAGCTAAATTACTTTTAAATAGTGCTTTTTGTTTTTCTCTTAATTCAAGAATTTTTGCTTTATATTCTTCAGAGGTATCAAAGCTAAATACAGGCTGGTATAACCCAACTCTTAATAAAGCCCCTTCTGATTCGTAACTCTTAAGCTCATCTTTAATTAAAGATAACTCTTTTGACTTTTCATTAATTTCATCTTGTAGCTGTTTAATTTTTGATGATAGATCGTTATATTCCGATTGTATCTTTTGATCCTTGCCTTTTCTTATTTTCTTTATAATCAGATAAACAAGATAAAAAGGGCTAAGTAAAATTAAAATTGCAATGATTGTGGCAAAAATATTGCTTGGTTCCATAGTGTACTCCTTAGTAAAAAATAGAGATAACTATTCTACGGAACCAAAATTGTTTATGTAGGTTTTTAATCAGAAATTTTCTATTTTTGCGATCTCCATCACAAAACTTTATTAATTTAACCGCACTTTAAGCGTCATAACGTGCGGTTTGTTGCTGTCCGTAAATGTCTTGGTAATCAATCGATATGGTCAGCTTGCGTGTATCTGCATCAAAATTAGCTTGATAATCAGTTATTCTGCTTACACCTTCAGTTTCCAACACATAGCGTTTTATTTTGATTTCCCAGTCTGCCATATTTACCCCACGCCCCATTTGTTCGAGCCAAGGTAAACCGTGTTCTAGGTCTAAAAACCAGTCATTAGCAAATGACCAAAGGCGAGTTTGTACATTTTGAGCAATAGCATCTGATTCTGTTGCGTAGTTCGAAAAGCCTTGTCCAAATGTCCAATCGTGATTGCTATCTATTCTGCGTACTTTCATTTCACCACCATCTAATTGCGTTAATAAATGGTGTAAGAATGGATAAGCCTAAGCAAATGATAGCAAAAGCAATCGCAAAACGAATTAAAGGGGTTGTTTGCGTTTCCATATCTAATCCTTTTAAAAGATGAATTTGTAACTTTGTTTTGATATACTTCACAACGATTTATTCCTTTTAAATTTCGCTTAATTGGAATGAAAAAAAGCCAAGCACGCCTATGCTTGGCTTTTTACATTAAATATTAACTGCACTTTTATTGTGGCACGCCTGTTTTACCGCCACTGTCGCCTGTATGTTTATGGGTTTTACCTGAAATACCGCCTGCTTTCACATCCGTATCACTTGAGATAACGCCTGTGGAGCTATGCGAGCCTGTTTGCGAGGTATCGCCCTGATGTTCGATATTCCCTTTAATCAAAATCGAGCCGTTTTTGATTCTGATGTATGTGCTGCCATCAAGGGTTTGCATGGATAATCCATCGGTAAAAAATCCGCCAATAGCTTTCGGCACAGAGCATATACCAGGGATAAACATTGCATCGGATAAATCATGTAACCTAAAATCTAAAGGCGTTGATGCGCTGCCGTTTTGCCACCATCCGTCAATGCAACGCTCGGAAAATATCGCTATCCCCTCATCGCCTGCTTTAAGCGGGAATGTCACGGCAAAGCCACCGCCACGAGGAAAGCTCACGGGTACATCAAGAAGTGGTGGTATATCTGCCCCACTCCCATCAACTAACTGCATTTTTATCTGTATGGCAAGTGACACAGTTTGCTTGGCTGGGTCAAAAGTCACCACTTTTGCAGGAAGTGCGGTATGTAAATTCAGTTGGTTTTGTTGGATTTGATGGTCGGTTGCAGTTTCTGGCGTTGCTAAGGTTTGTGCGTAATTCATTTTTTCTTATCCTTGCTTTGCTTATCTGATTTTTTATCGGATTTCTGACCGCTCTTTTCTTTTTCTACTTTCTGGAATTTGCCCCCGACAACCGTCATCTTGCTGTGCCAATCTCCACCGATACCATCGCCAGAATGCGCAAGTTTTACAATCTTGTACTCCCCATTGAAGTACTCAATGATAGATTCAACTTTCACAAGTCCGCCAATTTGTAATGCTGGATTGAGTAAACAAGTCAGCTCTAGTCCCTCATCAGTTTGCTCTGGCGCATTAATCATTCCTGTATCTTGGGAAATCAGTACGGCATCATCACTTAGCACTTTATCTTTCGGCAGGAAAATAAGCGAGCCATCTTGGATAGACCAATCAGCCTTATTATTACGTGCAATTTTAGTGAGAATGTCTCGACTATTGCCGTTTAATACTCTGCCACGAGGGAGTTTTCGTTGGTTGGGAATGTCAATGGCACCAGTCTGCACTTTAGGCATCGTCTTTTGCAATTCCTCAACAATCTGCTTGTCTGTTGCTCCTGCTTTTAATGTTGTTTTGGCTCTCGACTGAGTATAGGCTTGATGTCCATCTGAACACTCAAGCGTAAGGACAAAATCCAATCCCTCTCGTTGGATTCTTGTCTTGGTAATATCTCCCGCATAGATTTGGCGTAACTCGCCATAACCAACCGATAAGGCGACTTTCTTATAGTCTTGGCTTAATAATTGGTTGATATGGTCTCGATTTAAGTTCCATACTTGGATTTTAGCGGGATTAGGCTTTTCATTGATGGTTTTATCAATTTCAAACGCAACACGTAATTGCTCAATGCTTAACGTTTCTTGGTCGTTGCTAATGTCCAGTTTCCAACGTCTGCCAAATTGTTTCATATTTACCACCAGCGAATTGCAGTAATTAATTCAGGCGCACGCCATACTGCAAAAGATAAAACCACTGCAATTAAAATGGCAATAAATCGCCACGCTTGTAATTTTGATGTCATTTGCAATACCCCTTTAATTAAAATCAAAATAGATGTAAAATTATCCACAGATATATCTACTCCTTTCCTGCCTGTGGAATGGAAAAACCCCGAAGTGCTTGCAACGCTTCGGGGTTTGTTCTTAAAAGTGCGGTTATTTTTAAGATGATTTTTCGCCTATATACAAAAAACAACGAGTACCCAAATCTTCTATACTCATTGGATCTAATTCTGCACCACTTTCATCGTCCAAATAGAAGAAGTAAGGCTGCGTACTGCGAGCCAATAATGGCACCCCACACGCAAGCGCATGGCCTCGGCAAATCTGCTTTTGATTGACTGGCTCAAATATATCCATTGCCCAGAATTGTCCAATACTATTAAATCGCAAGGTTAAGCGGATTTTTATGCCGTTAAATTCAAAGGTTTGTTCCTGATAAGGGTGTTGTGTTAATGGAATTTTACGCATACGTCTCACTACCATTTAAAAAGATTGAAAAGCGAGGAGGTTCTTTTAGGCGTATCGTTCTTTGGTTGGGTAGAACCTTGCTGTGATTTTGTTGCGGATTGAGCCGCTGCTCGACCGCTTTTACTCTTGCCAGATGCAGATGATTTAGATTGAGCCGTTTTTGTCTCAACAATAAATATCTCACGAGCCGTTATTGTAAATGTTGCACTGCCATCTTGTGATTGATTGACGGCTACAGATTGGATGAGCATGTTCTTGTACAAGTTAATGCCTGTCTGTATATCAACGGTTTCCCCCGATTTCTGACAGGCGATAAAATCGGCATAGCATTTTTGCACTCTGCTATCCCCTGCACTACTATCAAGCAATCCGCCTAGACCAAAATCAGGCAAAAAAGGGGCAATGGTTCGCACTTGATTAAGGATGCGCTTCACTTGATTATATTCCCCTGCAGCTTGGCTAATTACTCTGCCTGCTCTCGCAATAGATTGCGATGTTTGAGTGATAACCTTAACTGGCAAAGGGAAACTGTTAAGAAAATCTATCCCACCGCGAATATTCCCGATAAACGGAAAGTCTAAACCAAAAGTCGAATGGTCGTGATCAACCATCACACCATTAATGGTAACTTGTTTAGGCTGAATAACAGCGTGGTCAGCAATGGCAGCCCCTGATTCAATCGGGTTTTCTGTAATAGATAAATCCGACTGATGGTCTTCTGTTGTGACCACATCAAAGGTAATTTTGCCAATCTTGCGATTGGATACTTGAGCAAAATTTAACATAGAGGCTACCCCACAACAGGTGAAAGTTGATTATTGATCGCTTGAGCCGATTGCTCTGCCACTGCTTTTGGATTGTCCGTACCTTGGATATTTTGCGTAATGGTGATTTTATTGTTGCTGTTCTTTTGGCTATTGTCTGTCATGGCACCATTTGTTGTTGCACCTGCCGCTGCAACTTGTGGTGCAGAAGTATAAGATGGATCAAACATCATTGTGTCATAGGCTTTCGCATTTTGACTTGCCGTTCCCACCTTTTCGCCACTATCACTAAACCACCCTTTTATTGTATCAACAATCGGTCCGATATATTGGTCGTAATAGCCCTTAACCCAATCAAATGCACTTTGGAATGGCTTTTTAATCCAGTCTGTAACTTGGGCGAACTTGGTCTCGATAACATCCAAATCTAACTGTTCGCCAGTAAATAAATTCCATAAACCGCCAACAAGCGCGAGCCCAAGTTTAAATGGCAACTCAAGCATATCTGTAATGAGAGATAATGTTTCGCCAATTGGATCGACGCTAAAGTTATCAACAAAATTTTTCCAAGTGGATTTAACCCACAATAACGCTGTTTTAAATGGCTTCCAAAATTCACCTAATGCTGTTTCACCACCTTCAAGATAAGTGATAAAGTCATCAACAAGTAAAAACAAGGCTGCAATTGCCGTTATAATCAATGTGACAGGGTTGGTAGCGAAAGCTAATAACATTCTGCGACTAAACCACAATAATGCCGCACCTAATGCGTAGATTAAGTTTTTCCACCCAACAGTATGCTCAACAACATTATCGATGGCTGCGGCTAACTCAAACAAGAATGAAAGAATTTTTCCAAAGCCGTTAAGTGTTGCTTTGATAAAAGCATTATTCTCGGTGAACCATTTTGTAAACCGCTCGGCTAATCGCTGAATGGATGGTACAACACGGAGTGAGACATATTCGCCAATAGCTCTAAAAGCCTGAGAAACTTGCGTCAGCGCATCTTTAAAAGCCGCGGCGGTTTTTGCATTTTCTGCATTACCCACACCAAGTGTGAGCGCACTTGCAAGGGCAATTTGTTCTTTCAGCTCATCATTACCAAGGCGCAAGGTTTGAATCATCGAACTATCAATACCGAGTTTCGCAAGCATCGCAATTTGCTCTTGCTCGCCCATTGCTTTCATCTTGTCCGAGATTTCACCCAGCATTTCGCTTGAGGTTTTAACATCCCCATTCGCTTTTTTGGCGCTTAGTCCATATTGCTCAAATGATTTAGCCCCTCGACCGATACCCGTTGCCGCCTCACCTATAACACGAGATAATCCCTCAATAGACGATTGGGCGGCCTGTGCGGATGAGCCATTGACCTCTGCAACCTTGCCTAAGTTGTAAATTTGGTCGGCTGATTCGCCCGTGACAGCTGAGAGTTGTTTAATTTCATCGAGGGCATCAAGATTAGCATCAACAAAATTCTTCACCCCAATGGTTGCCGCATAAAAAGCCGCACCAAATGCCGCAACTTTAAGAGTGGTTTTATTGATGGTAATGCCAAGTAATTCGAATTTATTCAATAATCCGACTGCGCCATATTGGGTCGCCCATAAGTCAATGATATTGTCAGATAAATTTTCTGTGCTTTTGGCGTTTTCATCTTGTGCTTTGGTGTTTTCTTGGGTGCTTTCCGTATCCTTATCAATAGCCTTGCGCTTTTCCTCAATTGCATTTTTGATTTTGGTAATAAGTTTTTCAATATCATCAAAATCAGCACCAAATGCGACTAGAGAATGTTCTAAGTCATCAATATTTTCGATTAGGTCGTCACCCAAACCAGATAGCAATTCATTCGATTCAATCCATTTTTGCACCCAAGCATCTAACGCTTCATCCTCAGTAAGTCCTTCGGTTTTTATCTGTAAATCATCCAATGATTGGAAGAACTCGGAGAATTCTGGCATTTTTTTGACTTGTTCAGTCGCCTCATTCACTGCGTCTTCCAGTGCTTGGCCAAAGGCACCTAAACTTTCTGCTGCATCTTCAGTGCCGTCTCCAATAACATTAAGGAACTGCTCAAACTGTTGCATTGCTTGGCTATCCGCATCAATGCCGATTTTAATCAGTAGTTCATCGAGTAGCATTGCGTTGCTCCATTTGATTTAATTCAACAATGACTTCATGGAAAGATAAAAGGTCGGCTAACGAATAAACCGACCTTAATTCGTGTAGTGAACAAAAGTTTTTTACAATGGGCGTAAAAATAAACCAGTCAACTTTGCTGTCTGACTGGCTTATTTCTTCGCTTTTAGATTGGCTTGAATATTGCTCAGCAATCCGCCCCCACCGATAAAAAAATCAGCGAATTGATACATCAACCCTTCTTTTAATACTGGGATTAAATGCCCACGGTGTTGGTTAAAATGACTATCAAAACGTTCAGATAGTCGGTATAGTTTGCCATCTTGCTCACATGAGGTATGTTTAAGCACGATATCCTCAAGCTCTTTAATGCTTGGGTCGCCTAAATTCGCCAACACAGTCGTCAATACGCTTGCACCGAGTTTTTTATTGTTACCTAATGATGATAAATCGACTGATTGCAATAATTTCATTGCATTTTTGAGTGCAGTCCATGCTGTCATCGCATTAGCTGGCGTCATCGTATAGGTGACATTTTCAATATTGATTTGTTTGCTTTCCATTATTGAACACCTTTTTCAAGATTCATTGTCATTTTCTCGAACACAATCGTCCAGGTTGTCGCATTGTGCCCATTTCCACGCATATAAGCTGCAGGTGTAGTAAAATATCCTTTACTTGCCGTGACAACATCATCATTGATTAAGTCGCGGATAGCGAGTGTCATCGGTAAATAGGTTTTAATACTAGTTTTTTGCTGATTAAACAACTTCGATAAATAGGCGTTATCCTCAGAATGTTGTTTAATTTTTAGGGTTAATTTGCCTGATTGGTCAGGGTTTGCGATAAATACGCCCGTGCCATTTGCGCCAATAACCATTTGCCCCGCATCAACTTGGTTGGTCGCATTAATCACATCTGAGCCGTCTGCCCAGTCACTAATTTCTTTGCCGTCTAATAACACGACAACTTGTTTTGGATCGAAAACTGCCATAGTTATTCCTCATAAAAAGACTTTTAATACGAAAGATAAGCCAAACAACAATACGCCAATTGCTGCGATATTTGCCGAAAGCGCCAATCGTTTTCCAACAATCCCTGCATCCTTTTCTGACATTTTGCCACCTACCTTAACTTGATATTTTGGTGTATACTTAATCAAAATTTATTCCTTAGTATGGATAAGGGGTAAAAGAAAAGCCAAGGGTTGTCGCTCTTGGCTTTTCGCTTTTTTGATGTTATCGGTTATAGTTCACAATCACATCACTAGAATGGATTGCACCCGCTAATTTCACTGCGGTTTGAATAGGTGTTGCGCGGCGTTGCTCTCGGTCGCTATCAGATAGCGTATCCATTGGTGCCGCCCATACATAGTAACCCTTTTCCAGATAATCGCCTGTCGTCAAATGACCAAAGCTATCGCCAGTCCATTGTCCTGGTGCGAAAGCGCCATTGTTTACACCTTCTAAGCAGACTTTTTCCACGGCAGCAATTAATACCGCTTGGCCTTTGTCTGTTAATGGGATTTTAGTTGGCGATTTATACAAGCGAGCAAATACTTCTTTTTGTACTGCATCTGTAAACCAGTCTAAGATAACGATTTCATCCGCAAATTTACCACCCATTACCGTCCCCTCGGCAATCATCGCTACATCATCAAAATAGGTGTACACGTTAATGCCTAAGCGTTTCGCTTTAGAAAACTCCGTTGCCGTAATTTCATCTGCCGTAATAGTCGGTTGTTGCTTGAATTTAAGCGTTAAAGTCGAGTTGTTTGCCGCAAAATTTGTTGATAATAAACGAGCCAATGCGGAAGATGCAGGGTACATATCGTTTTTATCAAACATTGCTAATGTGTGATCTAAACCTGCATCATATAATTTCTTATAGATGTTATCGGCAGACCACTCAAGCTGTTCAACGCGAATGACATTCGCCCCAAACATTTTAGTATTAGCTTGCGCATATTTTGCTGCAGATTCCACTTCGCTATCCGTAAGCTGTGCGGCAAAGGTAAAGCCATACCACGCATTATTCACTTCAGCTACGTTAAATAATGCCTCTGCAACGGTTTCTTTTTTCAAGGAAATTGACGCTTTACCTACTTTTCGGCTTGCTTGACCGTTTTCTAATTTAAGCAATGCGCCAATATACTCACCGTCACTGCCATCATTAAAGGCGTAATGGATTTCGGTCGTTTTATCTTCTCCAGCGTTGTTAGCCGTAATGATAAAACGTTGCCCTACGCTATCGTAAGAAATAGATAAAGATGAGGAAAGTGCGGTCAATTTCCCTTGGATTTTGGTTGCAATCGCATTGAAATCTGATGCGTCAGCAAAAGATAGCCCAGTGACTTTTTTAATTGCAGTGCCAATGGTTAATGAAAATCGACCATTTACAACCGCTTTAAAACGTTCTAAATCGTCTGATAAGGTTGCACCGCTTAATGTGTTCTTGGTTGCCTCAATGGTTACAGGGGCTTTTTGCCAACGCGCAATAATTAATTGTTTTGCACGAGGGCTTTGAGCAAAAAATGGCTGTGCAGCTTTTGCTGTTTCTGAATTTGTGCCGAACAACTGTTCTACATCACGTTGATTTTCGACATAAACATAACGCGTAGTCGCATCAGCAAATGCTTGTCCTGCCTCTGGCGTGAACAATGCCACGATACCGAATGATTTACGCGCGGCAGATTTTGGCACAGTATTTAACTGTACATTGACAATCTGCGAGATAGATAATGCCATAAGGCTATCCTCCTATTTGTTGAATTAAATGGTTTGTGCGTTGTTCAACGCTTTCTATTGATTCTAGAGGTGTATCAACAATGTGATGATGGCTAAATACAACATCAAACTGCCCTCGCTCTTCATAATCCGCCCCAACGGTAGCCGTTAAATTACGGACATCTGAAAAACGAATCACGCCCCAGTGATTTGATTTGAGAAAAGAAAGAAACGCTGAACTTTGGAAAATGGCTTTTAGCTTGTAACACTGTGCAAGAGAATTTCGACCGAAACAAGAGAGGCTAACGGTACTTTGCATTGACTGCGTGATACGCTCACGTTTACCGTCAAATTCTCTCGTGGCCTGCCCGATTTCATTACTCGTCATCAAATCCACGGTAATAAAAGCCGGTAAAGGATTTTCAGGGAGCCAGCCACCAATAACAGCGCCATTAGGTAACTGTAAAGCCTGTTGAATCCACTTTCGCAGTTTGACTGTGTCTAACGCCGATATTGTTGTGGTATCCATATTTACCCCAATTTGCTACGGTTTTTATTTTGTAGGTTTCCCCTTCATAAACGACCAAATCGCCTATTTTTAACGGCTTAATGGTGTAGATTTTTATTGAGGGGATAAAACGCTCACCTTCTGGCAATAACAACACATCATTAGGAGAGGTCGGCATAACAATGGCTGTAATAGTTTCGTCGGTATAACTCGCCCCAAACCCATCGGATGAATGCTCACCTTGCAGATGTTTCACGGTGACAATTTGGCTGAATTTACTATTCAGAAAGCGTGGATATTGGTTGATTAAACTCATTTAACGATACCTTTTACAGATTTACGCAAGTGTCCATCCCATATGAGTGGGTTTTTCTTAATACTTTTGGGATCTAATGTAGCCCTAAGTTTTTTTCTACGTTTAGGGTTCTTAATATCCTTAAGTTTCCATGCTATTTTGGTTGAATCTGCATTTTCAATCCATTTACCACTTGCTATATTAAGCTTGACGTCACCTTCAGCCTTAATCGCTAACTCTTTATAAATTTGCGCAATGTCCATCCCTTCCTGAAAATACTGAACAAAAAGTGCGGTGTATTTCTCTTGGTTTTCTGAGAGCGTTTGGCGTAAAAAAGGACGCGGTTTAATATGTTCATTGCCAAGCTCCAATACGGCCGCCAAAGAGGCAAGATTAAAATTCTCAGCCCCCTCTAATGGTTCATCAAATTCAGCAGGAACCCCAACATAAACCGCCTTGTCTTTATCAGCCCTCAATCGCTCAATTAACGCTTTTGCTTGCGCTAAATTCCCCGTGATTTGCACTGTCATTTACGCCACCATTACCCCGATGCCAACCAATTTGCGTAATCGCAAATACTCTTGGCCATACGCTGTTAATTGATAATCTGCATCGGTGCCTGTCAGTGTCGGCACGGCATAGCTAACAGATAACTCGCCAGCACTTTCGCTAGCGAGATTTCGATTTGCCCCACCGCCACCTTCGGTTGTCCAAAGTGACAAACGTAATAGATGAGCAGTCAATGCCAACACGCCACGTTGGTAGAGTTTTCCCCAACGAGATTGACTTACTTCCATTTCTGCATCCGATAAAAAAAGGTCAATTTTTTCATAATCGACCTCTTTAAACTCAGGATAACGCTCAAGGAATGTACCTGTATCAAATGTTGGCATAATGACTCCCTAGTAATCTACGTAGAGTGCAGAATTTGGCTCCATAAAGGTTACGCCACCAAACGCCATACGTAAGCCAGATTCATAAGCTAATAAGCCTTTTTGTTGAGCAGCTAACACTGTTGGCGACATTGGCACATCAAAGATAACGTGCTCTTTGCTGTTTACGTAAACCATTGCACGAGTTTTGCCACTTGTTACACGAGTACCAAAGTTTGACGGCAAGGCTTTAATTGCAACGTCACGACCCGCAGCCGCAGACAAGCTCTTAGTTAAGAACTCTAATGCGGTTGTATCGGTGTTATTACGTTGCGTTAACGCTAAGTGCGCTAAATCAAGTGAATCAATCGCAAAGGTGTTTGGTGCTTCAATGCGTTTGGTTTTTTCCATACCTTGTAGGAAGATCTCCTTAAAGAATGCCACCGCTTTATCAAAGTCCATCGCTTGTACTTTGTTATTTGCAGCAGTGCCTTTGATGTTGTACACCTCAACAGATTTGTTGTTTAGCAAACCAGTTAAGCGAGAATCTTTTGCATGGCCTAAGAAGGCAACCTTTTGTAAGGTTTGTTGCGCGTTTTTGTTTAACGCCATAATTTTAGCGGTGTCTAACGCTAGCCCTAACAGTTTGCCTTGTTCAAGTTCTGGTGTTGTCCATGTTACGGATTTAGCCCATGGCACAATGTAAGAGCGAGTTGGCGTAAAGCCGACTTCTACTTGGTCCAATGTGCTTGTGCCAGTGGTAATTAAGCCATCATCAAGCGAACCGTGCTCATCCGCACCATAATGAAGTTTTTCTGTAATACCGACAGCAGCTTGCTGATCTACATAAACAAATTGCGGAAACACAATTTCAGGATATTTGGTTTCTGAAATTTCTTTGCTTACAGCCGTTAAGCCATTTTGTACATAAGTTAATAATGACATCCATCACCCCTTATAATTTTGTAATCATCGCTAATTGACCTTTAACATCAATCACGGTGTAGCCTGTTTCAATCGCATTTGCATCGGTTTCGCCTTGGATTGCGCCAGTTTTACCTTCTCCACCCGTTGTTAATACAAATACTTTACTCCCACGAGATACAGTTTTCTCCGATGCAATATTGACCCAAATCGCATCGCCTGCACCAATGTGCATCACATCGACTAATTCGCCTTCAGACCATTCATCTCGAATGCGACTTGATAACACTACGCCAGCCAATACATCTTTTTTAGCGGATAACGCTTTTACGCCACCGGCGGCATTTAAGGCAACAAATGTTCCTGCTTTTAATGTGCTACCGGAAACCATTTCGGCACTTGTTTTTGCACTGGCAATGTTGCCTTTACCTAATTCACCTGCACGCGCAGGCGCTTGTTCGTAAGCGTAACTCATCTAATTACTCTCCTAACTGTTGTAAGTTTTGTTGAAATCTATTTTTGGTGCAGCTTTAGGCTCCGCATCACCAAGCAAAATATTGCCGAGTGATTTACGTTCATCCGCTAATTTCGCCACGACCGCTTTTGCTGTTTGATATGCACCCGAAATTTCCTCATCGGATAATTTGGCTGCCTCATCTTTAGTAAAAATGCCCTGCGCAACTACCGCACTTTCTTGGATTTCACGCACAGTCGCGTTATCCGCAAAATTGACTTCTTTAAATGCGGTTTTAGCATCAGCTAATACAGCGGCTTGTTTTGCTTCTGCATCACGTTTTTCTTGTGCCTCTTTTAGCTGTTGAATTTCTTCATCTTTAGCTTTAAGGCGTTTTTCAAGTTCTTCTTTTTCCACATCATCATCCTTTTTGTTTTCAGGTTTAGATTGTTTTTCCTTTGGCTCAGTTTGGTTACCAGTTTTTGGCTCTTTGCCTTCTTCGCCACTAGGCTTTTCTTCGTCCTCAATTTGTTTTTTCTGTTCATCCGACAACTTAATGCCAAACGCACCTAAAAACGCATCAAGAATTTTTGCGGTTTTCCCCATAATGGTTTTATCCTCATCGGCAAGTTTTACACTTCCACCGCAGCGACCCTTTGCCACAATCGCTACGTGGTTGCCGATCATCGGCGACATCTCAAAATCTGCATCTTGTACCGTGGATGGCTTAATATCGCAGTCATAACCACAAGATAATTGCTCAACACCATTCTCCTGCACGGTTTTAATCGCAGATTCATCATAAATCCAAGCCTCTGCCGTGAGTTCATCGCCCACTCGCTTAACATTACGCACGACACCGACAGAGAGCTGTTTCCAGTTTTTCGCATTCACCCCATCTTTAGGATGACCAACGGTTAATGTGGCATTTTCAAAACTTTTAATCGTTTCATCGCTAAATAATGATTTCTCAGTGCGAGCGACTTTTTTAATACCGTCTTCTTTTAAGCCTAGTTCTGTAGCGAGGTAATCAAATACCCCAACTTTAGAAATGGTTGCGGGCACAACTAAAAAACCATCTTTAGTGATGGTTCTTTGTGTGGCTGCTTGAGTGGTTTTATCTGTAAATTTCATTTATTTACCCCAATAAAAAACCCGACCATTTCTGATCGGGTTGTTTGAATAGCTGAATTTAATTTAGAGCCATCATTTGATGGTAAGCGTTACGCTTGCTTTCTCGCAAGGATTGTATTTCTGACTTCGTCAGGTGTCTTACGTGAATTAATGATGAATCTTGCTTCCCATTCTGTAAGCCGCGAGAAGTCGTAGCCAAATTCTTTTTTCCACCAACTTTCAAGTTCGCCATATTTACTCCGTAATTCTGCTAATGTGTCTTTAGATAGCCTTAATTGTACAGAATATTGTTTGCCGGTTAAAGCATAAGATGCAATAACTTTTCCTTTATTCTCTTCAATATAGCCTTTTAGACTAGCTAATGTACCACCTTGTGTTTGTGTGTCATCTAAAATAATAGCATATTTATCTTTTGGAACCATACCATCAAAAGCTGGAGAATAAACCAATCGATGCCATCCATCTCCCCCAGTTCTAGATACTTTTGTTGCTTGAACAATTGATAAATCAACAGGGATATGGAGCTTTTTAGATAATACAGTAGCAATAGCTACAGGAATCATATTTCGACCAACGGCTTCTTCTGCATGAACAGGGATTAAAATTGCATTTTTATTGCCAACCAATTGTTTCAACTTATTTACCGCATCATCTGTAACTAAATCTTTAGCAAGTTGATAAGCATCTTCAATACTACCCTTTTTAGCATTTTCATATAGCGGATGTGATGTTGCATCTCCTAATTTCCTATCAATGATAGTATCAGGGAAATCATCAGACCATTCTGAGCGCATTTGTTGTTTTTCCTGTTGGCTAACTATTAGGCTATTTTTCACTATCTGCTCGTTATTATCAAGCACCGGAATCTGAACACACCGACAATTAACATCATGACCAGGGTGACCAGTATCAGCAGGAGGATTGATGTATTCGAATATCTGCCCATCTTTTTCCGCATGGCTTTCACGCACACGCTCATCAAGTGATGCTGACCACATATATTTTTTTATGCCAACCTCTTCATGGCGTGCTCGAGTTAATGCTGCATTTAATTTTGAGGATTGGTCTCGCGCAATAAGCATTGCACGACTTTCTACATCTTCCCCTAGTTTTTTGAGTTGTTCGGTTAAGTCTTTATTCAATGCCCCCTGAACCATCGCTTGCATGACGGCATTTTGCACCTTATCAAGATATTGCGTGCGAATGGATTTGATTAATTGGATGTTACTTACCGTTAATTCATTTACCCTTTCTACAATATTCGGACTATTGCGTAAATAGGCGGATAAATCGATGCCAGTTTGATTTTTTAGGTTGGTTGATATTTCGGCATGGTTTTGTGCATCACCACGGCTAACAAAGCCATTGGCGATATTTTCAGCTTGCGAAGTGCGGTCTGATTTTTCGTACTTCTCTAATACTTTCATTAGCGCTTTCGCACTAATCGCCTGGAACCCTTTCGCATCATCCATAAAAAAAGAGCTTTGCGGTTGTTGCATGGCTCTTTCTACATTATCGGTCATCGTTTTGACGAATTGCTTAAGCTGTTGTCTATACCAAAGCTCCGTTCTCTTGCTCATTTTCACTGGCTTGAACTTGCGTATTTTCGCCTTCTGGTTCTTCAAAATTTCTGGCAAGTTCATCAGCATTTTTCATTTCCTCAATGTCATCAGCAGAGATATTGGCAAATAAACCACTTTCTCGGAGTTCGTTTGCCACTTGATATTCATTCACTACACCATTTTGAATTAACGTATTTGCCGCTGTAGCAAAGGTATTAAGCATATTGACTTGTTGTTCTTGTTTAACCACCGTCAATGGTAAAAACTCAAACCACCAATCTTCAGGTTGTCTACCAAATAATTCATTGCATAGCAATGTATCAAGTACCTCAAGCACAGGGCGCAATCTTGTTTCTTGCAATCGATGAATAGATTCATGATAGTTTTGAATATCCTCATCGCCGCTTGCCAATCCCGAAACAGATTGCCCAAACAAAATGGTGACTGGCATATCTGCCGCACCTGCCACCGCATTGCGAAATTCGGTAAGTAGGTCTTTTAACCCTGAAAATGTCAGTTCTTTTCGGTCATACTCGTTTTCGGCGTCAAGTAAAAGACTGTTTGTTGCCGATTTGATAGATTGCACCGCAGAAATGACACTTGCGACTTCGTTTTCCATGCCCGCGGCGATTTTGTCAGATAGTCCCGCAATCTTGAAAATATCGATTTTGCTTTCAAAAATCAGATCGCCCACATTCGCAGATGCGCTATCAAAACGTTTAAGCACATCAATAATCTTTTCAAGGTCTGATACACCCCAAATATCATTGTCAGATAAAGGCGCATCATTCGCATTGATGATTAATAAGCGCGAATAATGCACTAAAACAGATTGAGCTCCACCAAGAATGGAATATTCGCTGTATCGACCAAAGTTTGAGGAAAATACATCATCATCTCGTTGCCCTGTGGGTGAAATTTTCCATTTGGGCAAGATAATCAGCCGTTTTAAGCGCTCTGTAGGTTGCAATGGTGATGTGATATTAATGGTATCGGTTACCACCAATAAACCCACCGAACCATATAGGCTAGACCACTGCAATGCTTTAGTTAACGTCTCACGAAGTTTTAATCTGCGCTCAAGTTTAGTGAACTCGTCTAGCTGTTCAGATTTTAAGTCATTGGAAAAAATATCTCGCCAGTTACGCACCATATCTTCCGAGCGTTTAATACAGACCTTGTTTGCAATCCAGTTATCACGCCATAATGCTTCAATCTGCATTAAGTCATCCGTTAAACTCAGCCCACGAGCATAATATGTCTGGTCTTGTTTGCTACCTAACTTTAGCGCAAGTGATTTGATGCCATCTAAAATATTCATCTTATAAATCCAGTAGTGATTTAGGTTTCCCTAAAATATCCGTTATTGCCATTACCAATGCATCGACTTGGTCATCGTGTGCGTGGCTATCTGTTGCGGTAAATGCCTCACATTCACTAATAAAATCTGCTACCCAAGGCGCATTCTCAGGTATCATCACATAACCGCTTTCAATATATCCTTGAATACCTAAAACACGAGTGTACTTATCTGCATCAACTTGAATTGGTGAGATTGGAATTTGATTATTTCTGCGGATAGCTTGAATTAATCCCGTGCCACTGGCTTTATCTTCTACATTTGCTCGAGTTAATATTCCAGTGTCCTTTCTCGCTTTATGTTTAGCCCAAACATCTTTTAATGTCTGCTCAAGTTCTGGTGCCTCCCATTTACCTCGCACAAGGTCAAGGATATAAACCTTCCCATCGCTCCCTCTGCCAGCGACAATAAAGACTGAATAGTCATTGTGCTGTTTAATTTTTTGTGCAGTGTCTGCGTAGATTGCTTTGACTTTAATTAGTGGAGGGATTTTGTATCGACCAAACCAAGAGCCTTTAATAATGCCGCCACCCTTATTAGATGGCCTTTGTTGATATAAAGCATTCCACGCTTGAGAGCCAACAGCCTTTCTAATTTTGCTCAATCGCTCTAAATCAAAGCGTTCTGGGTGTAATGGCTCGCCCTCTTTGCGGAACTCCTCATCCTCTTCGGCAATAGCAGGAAATTTCACTATGCGCCATTGGTCGCCACCATTCTTCATCTCTTCAATTAATCGACCAGCTAAATCATCCTCGTGCCATCTTGTCATGCCTAATAGCACACCAGATTTTGGTGATAAACGTGTATAAAGCGTGGTTGTGTACCAATCCCAAACGCCATCTCGAACTGTTTGAGAATTAGCCTCTTTAGCATCTTTTACAGGGTCGTCAATAATGGCTATATCCGCCCCCATCCCTGTAATACCGCCACCAACACCAGCGGAGCGATAAGCGCCTTTATGTCCTGCAATTTCAAAAATCTCACTATTCCGTAACGGTTGTCCCGATACTGTTGCAATTCTTTTTTCATTAAGCGATGAATCTGGAAAAATATTGTGATAACTTCCATCATCCATAATGCGTTGAACATCACGGTTCATTCGGCTAGCTAAATCAGCAGAATAAGAACAGGCAATCATCTGCAAGTCAGGATTTTTACCAAAAGCCCAAGCAGGAAAACGACGACTAAATAATTCACTTTTACCACTACGGGGTGGGGCAAATATCATTAATCGCGGTTGCTTGCCATCTATTACATCTTGATAAAATTGCTGCAGCTCTTTTGCAATGAGAATATTAAACCACCCTGTTACGAAGTCAGGTTTGGTTTGAGTGGTGAAATCAATCAAGCTCTTTTGAGCTATCATTGCATCCAGTTGCTTTAGATTTAAGCTCTCTAAGAAGTTTGAGTTCATCGACACTTAACCTTGATAAATCCATAGATATTCTTTGCTCAATCGGTGCCCCATTAACGCCAGTGATTTCTTGCGTTACTTTATCACCATATTTTTTAGGGGCGACTTTGGTGATATACCATTTGCGAGCATCAACTCTCAACTTAGCTACGCTAACATTTTCGGGAGTAGCAAGATCTGAAATCTCCAACATCTCTTCAAGCAAAAAATCGGCTTGATTCTCGCGCGCACGCGCGTACTGGTCGCAAAACTCTTTATTTTCATTTAGCCAGCGAATGATTGTTGATTTATTTGGCATCCCTGGTCGTTCACAAATCTTACGCAAACTTTCCCCTTGAGCCAGTAGCATACAAATATCATCAGCCACTTCCTTTACATAAGAAGATGGGCGACCAGTTTTTTTCTTCCCCACGCCATCAGACGTGGATTTAACCTCGTCTTTTTTGCTCATGGTTAATCCTTTTAAAAGTTTTTTGTAATACTTACATCACATAGCTTAGATATAACCCCGAGATTTTTAACATCTTTAGCGGAGGTATAGCTAAGATATGTAGCATATATAAAACAAAAGACCGCACTTTAATCGGCGGTCTTGGTTTGGTTAATCCACTTATTGAGATTATCTACTTGGCTTGCGCACTTATCTCGCTCTGCGGTTACCTTAACTAACTGTATGACTGCATCGCCGTATGTTTCTCCAGTAAATGCTGTTTTGACACAAGGTGCAGTATAGGCTTGAGGCGGATAAATATATTCTGCTTTAGTCGTGACTTTATTTGTACAAGCGGTCAAGAACAGACTGAGGCAGACGAGTGTTGGCACAAGGCTGTGTCTTAATGATTGTTTTAACTGATTCAGCATTTTCTGTTGCTATCCTTTCTATTTCATCATTACGCTCTTGTTGCTCAATAACGGCATCACGCTCTTGTTGTAACGCAAGGCTCAATAATTTATTAGCGTTTTCTTGTTGCTGAATAGTTTGGGCTTGTGCTTGGTTCTCTGCTTTTAAACTACTTATCTTCTGAGATTGAAACCAAGTCCAACCGTACAAGCCCAAAATCAAGCAAAGTGCGGTCAATTTTATGGCAGTTTCAAATCGGCTAAACATAATGCTTTCTCTTTTTCTCGGCGAACCACCAAACCGGCTAATTTTTTACCACTGGCATACACCCATCTAGGAAATTCGCCACAAGCCTTTTCATATTGTTTTGCTCGAAGATATTTAAACATTGTAGATTTGCTTACTGCCCCACAACCCACATTAAAAGTGATTGACACCGCAGAATCAAATACCGATTGCGGTAACATCTTGCCATTGCCATATTTATTCACACATCGTTCAGCAATCACAATATCATTCTTCCAACGTTCGGCAATTTCCAAATCTGTGTAACGGTGTTTTGGATTGATTTTCTTACCACCATATTCAGTTGAACCAATTCCTACGGTCAAAACATCCGCAGGGCATTGATACGGATCACGTCTGCAACCCTCGGCATTCCCAATAATTTCAGCACCTACAGGACTTAATCTTAGCTCGCTACCGAACTGAGCATACATTAATCCCATTACCGTAATCACAGAACAAACACCAAGAGCTTTCCTAGTTTTTGTCAAAATCATCATCAAATCCTAAAGACAATCGTTTCATTCTCACATGGTGTATTTCTTCTGCACGCCGTTCTTCATTTTTTCTAACTTTCCCTTCTTGGCATTTAGCATACATATTCACGAGACCACTTATTAAACCTATAACAAGCCCCATAATAGCCAGCCATTCTTGAAATGAATACATTGCCCAGAACGCACCAAAGCCAGACCAAAAAATACTTTGGCTTCCTGCATCTTTTAACATTTTTACACTCCACCCATTTACAGGGCAATAAAAAGCCCACGTATTAACGTGAGCTTGCGATAGATGGCCTTACCCCGTGCGATTTCTCGCGCAATAAAGTCTAACAAGGTAAGGAGCTATTACTGTAAACAAAAAGCCCCGACCGTTTCCGATCAGGGCTGTAAAATTTATTCGGTGAACATTACTTACACAACGACCACCTTACATCTAAATGATAGGACAAGATGACAAGGTTTGTCAATAAGTAATTTTGATATTTCTTGCATTTTGTCGTCCAGTTCGCAGAATAACAAACCCAGTTACAAGAAGTTCGTGAATTATTGCCTTCGCTAATTTTAGCTCTTTTTCAACATTCCGTATCATCGTTTTAAGGCTTGGAATGCGAATATCTGGCTTGCCTGCACACGGCTGCATTTTTATCTCTCCGCAGTTTTCACGGAGTTTAACCGCTATATGATTAATAGTGCTTTTATTAACATAATAGGAAAATACGATATAGTGTAAAGTGCGGTCGTTTTTAAGGAAAAATCTCTCAATAACTTCGCTAATCATCATTCCTGTTGAGTCATCGCAAATTGGTTCATTTGGCTCTGCAGGAATGACTGATTGCATTAGTTTTGCAATAATATTTAATTGCGGTTTATCAAGCCTACCGCTGCGCACCCAAGCACCCCATTGATACATATAACGGTCAACAAATTCTTCTTGTTCAATCGTTAGTTCTGATAATTCGCTAAATTTACGCATTTATTCCTCTAGCTCTTTAATTTTTGTCTTGTAATACTTAATAATCGCCTTGCAATCTTCAATGGTGTATTTTTTCGGTTCGTGGTCTTGCCGTTCTAACCAAGCTACCTTATCCGCACCGATTTTATTGACGAGATTTATTCGATATTCGATGATGTTTCCGCTCTTATGGTCATTACAGGGGGCGCATTGCTTATGTACGTTGAGCTCACAAAATCTTAATTCAGGGCACGCCCCAACGCTCCGATAATGTCCAGCATGGTATTGCCCTTGATGATGCCGACCGCAACTGATACAAGGCTGGTCTTTATCTCGTAAACGGATAAATTTATTAAAGACCGATTGAGCCTCTTTTAACCATTCTGAGCGACTTTTTAATTTATCCTTACGTTCCCTTTGTTTTTTCTTTTCCGCTCGTTCTTGCGCTTTTTGTGCATTATCTCGGGCTAATTTAATCGCACATTCAGGTGAGCAAACTTTTTGAGTTGAGCTAAAGGTTTTTACAAACGGTTGGGCACAAACTTTGCATTTATACTCTTTAGCCATTAGCCAAACACCATATTAAACATTACCCAAACTGCCACAATCCAAAGTACGATTTTTAACTCTAAGATCTCGTCATCGTTTAATTTCATTTAAAATCCCCATCTGTCGTTAAATTTAACCCCGTTAGCCACACCGTAAGCTGTGACATATTCGATTAGGCTTGCCATTCGTGATACGCTCATTTTTGCTGAGCTCTCACGGATATTCACAAATTCTCCCTCAAGCCCCGGCACAACATCCGCTTTTTGATTTGTGGCGATTGCGTGACCCGAAATAAACAACACTTTCCACTGCTCCATTGTGAGCTTACGCCCCATAAATTCCGCCTGATTTGCCACATCTTGGCACATAGCGTGAAACTTGGCGTTTTGCTCAAGATTCCGTGTTATTGGTTGGATTTTGACTACCAACGGCTTTTTATCGTCTGTTGGCAATTCTTTGATAAACTCAACGCAATTCAACCGCACTTGGTTTGAGCGAAGGAAGAATTGTTTTTTAAATTCCATATCCACCGCACTTTTTAACAAAATCAAGGCTTACTGAACGTGTGACAAAGTCTTCCATTGTTGGATCAAAGACTACGACCATTTGTCCTTTGCTATTCCCCTTGATTTCTTTTCCTGTTACAGGGTTGATAAATGCAATTCGACCACCTGTAATATCAATCACTTCATTTGCCACGCCTTGAATATGGTTTTGATACCATTGAGTAGATTTATCATTGTTGAGTAACATCACGACCAAATAACCGGCATCACATAATTCTTTTGCGCGTTGTAGATATGGTGTAACGTTGGAATAAGGCGGGTTCACATAGATTCTTAACGGAGCCGAACAACGTTCTGCGACTTCGTCCAATAATACATCTAACATTTGCTCAATCGGCATTAGAAAGTCATCTGCGATTGATTGATGCTCATCATTATCTGAGTTAGGCTCGCCGATATATCGCCATGTCAAGGCGTTGTTGGCTGTAGCGCAACCATCAAGATCGAACCAACCGAAACGTTGAGATAGCCATTCAAAGACATAGCGTGGTGTTTGCCATGTATCTTTATCAAATTGTTGTTCTGTCATTGCAATGCCCCTTTCATCATTGCCATCAAGCTATCGCGTGCCTTATCAGCCTTCGCTTTATCGTAAAAACTTGGCTTTGCTGGAATCATCTTTGGAATATCCTCAAAAGGAAAATTCGACCGCACTTTTTCTGCCGCTTCTGTGAGTAATTTCGGAATAGCTTTCAACGTGTCCTCTTCCGATTTTTTCTTGCACTTTTCGTACAGATTTTTAAGCAACCAAAATTCCACTTTTGAACGATATTGAAATTCATCCCGATTGAATCGGGCATAGCCTAAGAAAGTGTTATAACGTTGGTATAATTCCGCTTCATTCGGTAAACCCAGTGCGTGATAGTCATAGGCTTTGCACCAAAACACAAACAACCCTACGCTAGGTAAAAATTTATCAAGCGATTTTTCCGCTTCACAAAGCCCGTTCTCCAACTGAGGTCTCGTAATTTTTTCTCGTGCCAACACACGCAACCAAGTTTTTTTAGCAGAGAGATAATCCGCTTCGGTTTCAAAGGCTGCACGCCAACCAGGAAAAATTGATTTAAGCTCGTTAAAGAGCCAGTTAATCGTCTCTTCCGCACGCTGTGCTCGTTCTGGTAGGAGCGTGTTAATTTGGTTTTCTGTTATGGAATTTGCCATTGCGTACCGTCCACTGTGAAATTCATTCCTGCAGACCAGCCTGTCTGCGTATCGTCAAATTTGGGTTTGTTGGGGTGTGATTGCCCTAAGTGCGGTAAATTTGGTCGCAGTTTCTCATCACGCCAATCCCACGATGCGTTAAATCCCTGCCAGTTGCGTTCGATGCAAATCTCCACCGCTTCACAAATCGAAATCCCCGCCTTGTCCGCTTGTTTTTGCAGACGGTTGAGTTGCGTTTGGTTAATTACGCCCTTTTTGGCTTTGCGGTGTGCGATAAAATCTTTCGCCAGTTGTCCGGTAATACCGAACTGCTCAAGCAACATTTCGGCTTCGCTTTTTTGCGTAGTTTTTTTAGGTTCATTGACTGGTTCTAAAGAGTGACTGGTTCTGGGTGAAATATTTTCACTACCCCCTAGTGCAAAATTTTCACTACCTAGTGAAATATTTTCACTACCCAGTGCAAAATTTTCACTACCTTGTTCAAGGTGTAAAAAGTATAAATTTGAGATGGAACCATCTTTATTTTTACGTTCTTTTTTGCTTACTAATCCCATTTTGATTAAATATTCAATGTGATTGATTGCACTACGTCGGGTCATCTCGCATTTATCGGCAATGTATTGATAACTTGGAAAACAAATTCCATCATCATTGGCATTATCAGCGAGTTTTAAAAGCACAAGTTTTCTAGCAGGATTACCAACTTTACAATTCATTGCTTGAACCATTAATCGCATACTCATAACATCAACTCCGAAGCATAACGTGACGCAATAAATTCAATGCCTTTGCTTGTTACACGCGTCTGTGTGTAATTGTGACCGTGTTCAGCAGTACCTGTTTTAACCGTAAAAAGATCTTTGGTGCGTGCCGATTGATAAGGCAAAAGCACGCCAGATTGACGATACAAATATTTATCTTCCACCAAGCGATTGACTAATGCACGCTCAGGCATTTTTAAAATCTTCGCCGTCTCACGAAATGATTTACTCGTCCCCACTTCTACATAGTGATCGACAAAAGCGACTTTAGGCGCATTACGCTCTTTTTCTGCTTGCAACTGAGCGGCTAACATCAACGCCTCAGAAAAAGATTGCGGAATAAGTGCGGTTGGTTTTTGTCGATTTTCCAACGCTTGCCAGCGATCGACCACAGCGGCAGTAAATTCAGGCGATAAGCGAGCGACAACAACAAACGTATCCCGCTTGTTTAACTCATAGTAATCAAACCATTGATTTCTATACTCAAATTTTAGTGGCTCAATTTGAGCGACTAAATTTTGCTCAATTAAATCACGAATAACGCGTAATACGTTTTTATGCTCTTTATGTGTAAGCTCCGCAATTTCCCGACTGCTCATCGTCAAAGTGCTTGTGTTTTCTTTCGTAATCGTTAATAATTCGTCCATAGAAATAATTCCTATACTGAAATTGCTACGGTGTCCGTCGTGGCTTTTTTTATTTCTTGTGTAACACAATCGCACATTCAATCGAATATTGTGTTGCAGCCAAATGTTTACTCAATGCTTGACGGATTTTGTCTTCTTCTTTCGAAGTGATTTCACCGTCTTCTAAAGCCTTTTCTAATAAAGCAAATAACAAGCCACGAGCCGAAAGCTCGTGCAGTTGTAAATTAGCAAGCTCAACCTTGTCTAATTCATCCTCCGCTACATCAGGCACAAAACGACCACCAGCGGTACGGCAAAGCTCATCGATAAAATCAGTGCATCCATACTCAAGTTGCAGTGCAATCAATTCTTCATTTTTGAACCGTTGGCCCTTTGTTTGATAAAGACGATTGTTCAACTCGCTTTCGGTAAAACCCAAAAATCCTGCTACCGCACTTCTCCCCCCAGGAATCCGATCAATCATTTCGATAATAACTTTCTTCATTTCCATAATTTTTGCCTTGTTTTTATGGTTTTCTTTTGGGTAAAGGTTGGTAAATTACGTTCTAAGGTGTTTTGGTAATCCATCATCTGGGTTTGGGTATAAGTTCGGGTTTAATTCGTGCGGTGTAACCAAATAATTAGTTACGGCAGACCAAGCCAATGTTGTTTTCGCACTTAACTCACAACGCCCCGTCAAATAATGGCTAACAAATCCCTGCGTTTTTTGTACAAGCCGAGCAAACTGTTCTTGTGTAAGTTTTTTCTCGGCTAAATATTCGGTTAATTTCATATAGCCTCCTGAATGTCAAAATATTAGCAAAACTATTTAAGTAGTTCAATAGTTTTAATATTTTAACTATTCTTGATCTTATTAGAGGGGCTAATATAATTCAGGAAAAGATACAAGAGGGATGCAATGAGCGAAGCGGAACAAAGACTTTTTGAGATTAAAACTCGCCTAAAAAGTATTTATGAAACAAAGAAAAAAAATTTGGGATTAACTCAAGCTAAAATCGCTAATCTGTTAGATATTAAGACACAGGGCGGTGTAAGCCACTACATGAATCCAAATAGCAAGCAACCTATAAGTAAAGAAACGATCATTAAATTTGCTTCGATTCTTGATGTTGAACCATCGGATATAGATCCTGATATTTCTGAGGACTTCACCACTCTGGTAACAAAAGCAAAAGAGTTTTCGGAGCCAATAGCCACTGATTCAATTAAGCTCACGTTGCTTGATAACCATCTTGCTGCCGGCGATGGTGTCATCAACCTTGATTATCCAGATGCTATTCGTTCAATCGAGTTTTCACGCGATAAGTTCATGGAGATTTTCCAACGCAAAACAGCAAATAATCTCTCGATTGCGATTATCGACGGAAACAGCATGTACAACCCAAACAATGCCGAAATGAGCCTAAAGCATGGTGACATCGTGGCGATTGATAGAACAATTAATGACTTCAAAGATGACGGAATTTATGCGTTTGTATATGAAGGAAAAGCAAGAATTAAGCGCTTGCAGTATCTAAGCGGATATAGACTAAAAGTAATTTCTGACAATCCAAGTTATGAGCCCGAAATCTTAGAAAAATACCAAGTAGAACAGATTCACTTTGTCGGAAAACTAATCAAGAAACTAACACTGGATATTGTTGATCTTTAATAACTAACCAATCTAAGGAAGAAAAATATGACAACGAAAAAACATAATTTCAATATTAGATTCTATTCTGTCAGTTCTGAAAGTGGTTATAACTTCAGAAATCTAGAAGATCATTTTAAAAATGATTCAATGCCTGTAGTAACAATAGGAAACTATTCAAGAAGAATACATATCTTTTCTAATAACTCAGATTTTGACAATTCAATCTCTGGTTATTTTTCAACATTTAGAGAAGATCTCTTACACAAGGGAAATAAAAAGACAGGAAAAGAAGAGTTATTAAATCTCGAAGATGATGAATCGATTATTGAGCGAAATTATTTCACATTATTTTACGGGAAAGAAAAAGAAATTCTTCTTTATCACAATTCTTCTTTGTATGGGAATATAAGAAATTTTGAAAGCTACCTTACAAATTTAACTAAAACAATATCTACCGATAAACAATTCCATCAAATAACAATGGCTGAAATCGGGGCTGAAGAATTTCTCACAGATAACAGAAACACCCCCCTAACCCAAATAGAATATAAAATATCTCGCCCACGTAGCAAAAAACCAAGAGAGGATGAAGATCCTTGGGTTCAAGAGCAGTTTGATGAAATGAAAGGACTTGGGGTAAGTACACAAAAAGTTGTTCTTTATTCAAAAAATGGCTTATTACCAAATACTTGGGAAAAAATAAAAATACTCCTTAGTCTTGATAGAACTAGAATGTTAAAAGTAAAGCTTAAAGATATGGAGCAACCTATCGACCTTCTTCACAATGTACTAAAAGATAAGTTTTCAATTAACGCTCCGTCTAGGGAGGAGGTTAAACCTAAGGAAATATTTTCAAAAATCTATGAGATGAAAGAGAAGCATAATGATATACTAAAAGAGTATCTTGATGATGGGGAGTAACTAAGGAGACAAAATATGCATATCAAACATTGGAAAAAAATAGCATTTATTTCTAGTTTTGGGGTGCATTTTTATCTGTGGGGAAATGATACTTTTGCTGGCTTTACTCTTGATGAAATTCATGAATTGAGCAATAACCTATTTTCTATATCCGCAACACTAATAGGCTTTATTTTTGCGGTAATCGCCATTTTAGTGACAATTACTGAAAATCCACTCATAAAAAAAATGAGAAAAAATGGAATGTACTCCGAAATAATAGATCATCTTGGCTATCTGATAGCGGGGTTCAGTGCGACAATGCTACTTAGCTACACCTGCTTATTATTTTCAGGTAATAATGTATATTATTTATTAATCTGTACCTCCTTTATCTTTATGTATAGCATGATTATGCTAATTACCGATATGTTCATAAGGCTAAAATTGACATTTCGCAATCTTGCATAGCAAACCATTTTACCTTGAAATCACTACCTAACGATTAAACCGCCCTCAGGCGGTTTTCTTTTACCTGCAATTCCTACCGCACTTTATTTTATTCACTAAACAAGTTCATTTGTTCAATTTTGCCATTTCTCCTCAATTTTGTGCTAAACACCGACCGCACTTTTTAAAATCACACTCTCATCTACTCTCTTTTTTTGTGATCTAGGTCACAAATTCAGCAAATAGTCAAAGTTTTTCAAAAATAAAATATTAGTAAAAACAGTGATTTAATAGTTTAAATAGTATATTTTTGTAAAATGTATTAGTTTTGCTATTTACTATTAATATTAGTTTTAGTATTATAAAACCATCAAAACGAGATACACATAACCAATATCTCAACGCTCTTTAAAAATTGTGATGAAAAAAAAGCCCCGATAAACAGGGCTAGGTTACTAAGATTCATAAATTGGTGTATTGCGATTAGTGTCCATAACAAGACCAATGCAATGTAGGCAGTTCTGTTTGGTTGTATAACCTTCACTAACGGCAATGATTTCGTGATTAGCGGCTTTTAGTCGCCAATACCACTGATTATTTACACCTTTAAATATTTGAAAATACATATAGGTAATTCCTTATGCAAGATGAAATGAAACGCTATGCGATTTCTTATAACTTTAAAGGTTCCAAATGGGCTGCAGAAATTTATGCTCACTCCTTTGAAGAAGCAAAAGAAAAAGTCAAAGCAATGTCCCAAGCAACCGTAGATGGCGTAATCCATCATTCTATTTATATTCCGGTTAAGGAAAAATCATGGCTTGCAAGGTTAATTGTTAGTATAGTCAAAAAATTCACTTAAGTAATTGATAATCATCACAATTTTAGACAATTTGGATAAAAACACACTCGTGAAATGCCATTTGTGAAAATCGCCAGTTGCAGATTAAAAGCCCTGCACCAATGAGTGTGAGATATTGCGGTAATGAGAAACGAAGCCAGTCGGTGGGAAAAGCTAAACGCAATATCACATTTCAAAACACATTTGCTAGTACAGAGACACAACGGCATGTGAAACCGTTGCGAATGATAGATGAAGTGTGTTTTGAAATGGTAACAATAAAACAAACGAGGTTAAAAATGGAAGAAAAACAAGAAAACAGCCTATCTGAAAGAGATAAAGAACGAATCAAACAGGCTGTATTAGAAAGTGCGGCTAAAAATACCAGCTTAACGCCTAGTGAGTTAGCGGAAGCACTTTGTCTAGCAATTAAGTTTATTGACCTCTATGAGCGTTAATAACTTCCGCACTTGTTACTTCGTCAGAAATAATTTCCTGTAGATTTTTTGAAAGCGTAGAAATAAATTCAGCGATTTCATCTGCAGCGGATTGATTTAGATTTCTGTAATGCTCAGATGATGTTCTTAATACATCTCTAGTCATAATTAAAGCTAATTTGTCAGCAGTCTTTTTAAGCATAATGATTACCTCATAAGTGGTTGTTGTGACTAAAAATATTATATTCCTCATTGTTGTGACTATCAATAAGGGCTTGAGCCTTACAAGCATAAAGAAAGGCACTCTATTCTAGACAAAATCAGCATAGACTGATTGCACTACTCCACTGACCGCTCGAAAGGGCGGTATTTTTTAATATTTGACACCACCCCCACTTCGGATTAGGATACTCCCAATTTCAACAACCTCTTTTAGAGGTTTTTTTATACCCAAAGCGTGGAATATGGCAGAATTATTTATTGAATCTGAATATCATTCAATTCCTCATCAATTTGCTGAATTTCGTGTAGCAAATGTTGAGTATATTATTGATTTCTCATCGGATAATGATGTGATTGAAAGCCTCTTTTCTTTAGATGAACGCTTAGAACCGCTATTAAAAAATCGTAGCACATACAGTGTCAAATTTGGTGTGAAAGAATACTACGAAAGCACCGATCCAAATATCGATCTATACGCTCCACCAATCAATCATCAGATAAAGAAAACCGATATTCAGCACTTAAAAGAACAACTTGAAACATTGCTCTATAAGCACTATTTAATTTACCAACCTGAATGTTATTTTTTCATCGCTGAACGCCCCTCATTGAGCCGAATGTATCAAAAAATGTGCGACAATCGCCATCCACTTATGATAGACTTTCAACCAATCGGGCAACTAGGCGAAAACTCTGATTGTTTTATTATCAAAACCCCAAACTATAAGGAGTAAGCAATGGCAGAAACTAAACCCAGTGCAAAAGAACTTAAACGTCAAGCTATGCTTGCTTCACGTTTAGCTTACCAAAAAGCAAAAAATCAATCATAAAAACCCGCCCCGAAAATTCGGGGCTTTTTATTTGGTTAAACCTTGACAACCCCGCTCACATCGGATTATCATACCCCCGCTTTCAACAGAAAGCCGGGATACTGCAATTTTCCGAATATACGAGCGGTTAGAAAAGACGGACGCTCAATGCGTCTTTTTTATAGCTGAAAATCAGTAAATTAAACCTTTCAAAGGTAGTGTCAAATTGACACACCCTTTCAAAAGTAGTCAATGATGAACTGGTTGAGGAGATCGAAAGATCTGCCGTTTCTCGTATGCGGTTATTGCAGACCTCAATCAGTTCATCGCCAATACTGCAATTCTGACGATGAGTTTTTAAAACTTATACGAGGACAGTCAAAATGACTACATTAACTTTTCAAAACACTACCCTTTCAGTTATCAATCAACACAACCAAACTTTTATTACAGCGAACGATCTTGGTTTAGCTTTAGAATACGCTATGCCAATGCAAGCGATTTTAAAAATCTACGACCGCAACGCAGACGAATTTACCGCAGAAATGACCGCACTTGTGGAAATGCCAACCGCAGGCGGACTTCAAAAAGTGCGTATCTTCTCGCTTCGTGGTGCACACCTGATTGCGATGTTCGCCCGCACCAAAGTCGCCAAAGCGTTTAGAAAATGGGTGCTTGATGTTTTAGACAAAGAGACAAACCAACCACAACAGCTCGCCTTGCCAGAACCTGAGAAATTCCCCCGTGAATTTACAGAGCATGACCTCCAACAGCTTGTGTGGGCGTGGTTTGCTTTATTGCGTGGCACGGAACTTTGCCAAGTGCTTCACCCCGCATTAAAACAAATTGGTTCGCACTACGCTGCTTCCGTTTATGACATAGCTTACGAATATCGCAGTACTCTCCGTCACGCCCATAACGTATTGACACGCATTACAGCGCAATTTGAATGCGAGCAAGGCAATAACTGGCGCGTATTAAAATATCTTCGAGCCTACGATCCTAAAAAAACGGGTTTTCAATTAGAAATTCTATAAAACAGCAAAAAATCCGACCGCACTTTTCGCCTTAGAAAATCGTGTGGCGGATTTTTACACCCTAAATTCAACAAATCGACGAAAAAGGAAACAAAATGAGCTTACTTATCAGCGCACTTGTGGCATTTATTACAGCCATCATCACGTCTTTGATTTTATATCGTTTAAAAAGTCACGTAGCGCAGAAAGACAATTCAGACGATTTGCATCGCTTAAAGATTGATTCTCTTCGTACTCAGCTTCAATCTCAAGAAACTGCTGGCGAAAACCTTCATACCGAATGTAAAGGCGCACCGCTAAATCAGCCAACGCATCGACCCGAGCCTGATTCGATTCAAACGACTGATGAACCAAAAGCGTCGCCGCCATATTCCAAGCATCAATAAACTCAAATCGCTTTTCCATTTTATTCTTCTCCATTGAATGGATGGAAAAGCCAATATACCACGTAATCAGATGTATCTAAAAAAAGGAAAACAAAAATGCAAAAATTTACTGATGTATTCGCCGAAACTATTCCATTTCTTTGTAAAACAGCTATCGCCTTTGCCATCGCTTTTTTAATTGGCGGTATAGCTCACTGTTTTGTCGATGAACCCACCGATTGGCACGATAACGAACTCAGCGAACAAATCCAACAAGAGGCACGTGCGAAAGCCAAAGCGCAATGGCGTGAAGAAAACGGCATCTATCAAGCGAATCTTACCCCACAAGTTAATGCTGATATGTATCGTTATGTTGAGCAAAAACAAGCAGAAATTAACCGCACTTGGAGTAAATAATGAAACCTTCCGATGATTACTACTATCAACTCGATGCTGCACACCAACGTAAAGTGGATTGGCAAGCAGGTTATGAAATCGCCTTAGATGAAGTCGCCACGGAAATTGACAATGATTTACAACAAGGCGACCAAACGCATTATCACGAACTCACGGAAATGCTGTGTGATAACGATAATTTCTGGCTTGCTATTGGTAGCGGTGCAAGTTATGAGCCTTATAGACAAGAGGCGATTAAGAAAATCGCCGAGCGTGAATTGCACGCAAGAATGAATGATTATGACCCAGATTAATGGAGGGCGAGATGACAAACCAAGTTCAACATCAACAAAATAAACAGCCACCTGCACTTAAAACATTTTTTGAAAGTGCGAATGTGCAAAACAAAATTAAAGAACTTGTTGGCAAAAATGCGGCAACCTTTGCAACAAGTGTAATGCAAATCGCCAATAGCAATGCAATGCTTAAAACAGCAGACCCAATGAGCATTTTTAACGCGGCTTGTATGGCGGCGACACTAAATTTGCCACTACAAAATGGCTTAGGCTTTGCCTACATCGTCCCTTTCAGAAACAACAAAGAAAAGAAAACTGAAGCACAATTCCAAATTGGTTATAAAGGTTTTATCCAACTTGCACAACGTAGCGGGCAATTTAAACGCTTAGTCGCATTGCCCGTGTACAAAAAGCAACTTATCAAAAAAGATTTCATCAATGGTTTTGAGTTCGACTGGGAGCAAGAGCCTGAACAAAACGAAAATCCAATCGGCTATTACGCCTATTTTAAACTGGTAAACGATTTTTCGGCTGAACTCTATATGAGTCACGATGACATCGTCAAACACGCTCAACGCTACAGCCAAACATTCAAAAAAGGCTATGGCGTATGGCACGATAACTTCGAGGCAATGGCATTAAAAACTGTAACTAAGTTATTGCTATCAAAACAAGCTCCACTCTCTGTTGAAATGCAACAAGCCGTATTAGCCGACCAAGCCGTTGTGAAAGATGTAGAAAATCAAGAGTTCAACTACACCGACAATATTCAAGAAGCGGAATTTTTAGCGGTTGTTGATGAAGCCACATTCGAACAATGCAAACAAAGCATTGCTAACGGCGAAACCACCCTACAAGAGCTTTGTGATAGTGGGGCTTATGAATTTAGCCAAGAGCAGATTGCGGAGTTGGAGGCGATTGAGAATGGAAATGTACCAACTCAAAGCTAAATGCTCTGGCTTGGCTGATTTAATGGTAAAGCCTAAAAGCGGTAATGGAATATCTGCTACAGCAAAAAGTGCGGTGAGAAAGATAGTGAAATTTGATTTATTCGGTTATCGAGATTTTGAGGGGAATAAATACACCGAGAAAGGAATCGCCCTTGAAGAACAAGCCATTAAATTAAGTGGTCGTAAACGCGGATTACCGCTTAAAAAGAACACGGAAAGGCGTGAAAACGATTGGATTACAGGCGAGTGCGATATTTATGTGCCAAGTCGAAAATTAATCATAGATACAAAATGTTCTTGGGATATTGGCTCACACCCTTTTTTTGCTGACGAGGCGGAAGAAAAAGCGAAAAAAGCGGGGTATGACGCACAAATGCAAGGCTATATGTGGTTATGGGATTGTGATGAGGCGCAGATTGATTTTGTCCTCCTCCCCACTCCTTATGACCAATTATCAAGCTATGACGATCCAAACAGATACATTGACTTGGTTGAGCAAATCCCCCAAGAAAAACGTATCACGACGGTCACAATTAAACGTGATGAGAAAATCATCGAGAAAATCAAAGAACGAGTAGAAATTGCTCAAGAATATTATCAACAACTCATACAGGAGATGCGCTAATGGCACGTAATACCAACACCGTGATATTAGTCGGTCATTTAGGCAGTGACCCAGAAATCCGCCAATTCCAAAATGGTGGGCAAATTGCCACATTTAATCTTGCTATAGGCGATGATTACCGAGATAAACAAGGTAATACAGTTAAACGTACGCATTGGATACCTATTGTGGTGCATGGCAATTCTGCTGATGTAGCAAGACAATATCTGCAAAAAGGCTCAAAAATCTGTGTAACAGGGAAACTGGTACAGGAAAGCTGGCAAGACCAAAACGGCAATAACCGCACCGCACTTAAAGTAGCGACACAATCCTTTGAAATGCTAGACAGCAAGGCAAACAATGAAACACAACAGCCAACCAAAGACAAAGAAAAACCCGACCCATTAAACGCAGCAGCAGAACAAGATGGGTTTAATGATGATATTCCGTTTTAGAGGGAAAGATAGCTTGTATAACCCCCTGAAAAAATCAAATCCGTAAATAGAGGCTTCATTTAACGAGATTGCTTCCACAATTCAACCGCCTGAATAATCAGTTGGTTTTGTGGAATGTCGTGTTGTTTACTGAGTTGTTCAATTTCAGCGATGGTTGCTAATGGCAACTTGTAAGATTTCGATTTTACACCGCGTTTTTCATCTGAACGCGCTTTAATTTCGTTGATTGACAATTTCATCTTTATAGCCCATAATTTTGAAGAACTGGGGGAACTGGTACTTCCCCCAGATTATCGTTACCTATTAATAAGCAGGAAAGCTAATTAGTAGTAAGACAACGATAAGGAAAATGCGAACTAACATTTTATTTTCCTTCTTCGTAACGTGGGATTAAGCCACACGCTCACTTTCAAGCTTCCCCTTGAAAGTGAGATTATTATAAATCGGTATACCGATTAGTTCAAGTATTATCTAAGAAAGCCATTGTATTTTACAGTGGCTTTTTTATTACCCTCAACCCAGCTCGCTTAGGCGGGCTTTTTTATTATCAGGAAAAACCATGAACCCACTAAAATCCCTCGCCCGAATAATCCTCAAAGAGGAACTCGAAAATAATAAATATCACTTTGAAAAACTAGGCAATGAAAATCTTGCCAAATCAAGACGCATTAAAGAACTTGAAAGCGATAATGAACGCCTAAGAATAAAAGTAGAACAAATTCGACAAGACAATTTAAAACTCCGTGAAAATCGACCGCACTTTAAACACCATAAGAAAAAAGGAGGGCGAAAATGAATGAAATTACCATCAAAATCCCCTTACATAAATTCCAAACATTAATGCTCAGCTATGTCAGTGAAACACTCAACAAAAATGGGAAATCGGTTTTAATCTGCGTCAAAGATGTCAAAGAATATTGGCTGGTGTTAAATAGTTACACGAGAGAATGCATTGAGCACAATGTTAAATCTTATGTAAATGATAATAGCTATTTGCTCAAAAGTGATTATTTTAAAGATGACTTAACCGCTTGGAGTGAATTAGCCGACTGGATAAATGAAAACCGCAGCAGTACATCAACAGCTGGCACAACAGCAAAACCGATAGTGCCTGTGTTGCCTGTGATTAATCCCAAACAGATGGGATGATATTATTATAATTTGACACCGCCATCACTTCGGATTATGATTACCGCACTTTCAACAGAAAGTCGGTAGCCACAATTAAGTGGCTTTTTTTGTATCCAAAATCCGAGGTGTGTGATGTCTGAACCCTTTACCGTAATAGATGAAAATATGAAACTACAAATTCACTTACACAACGACAAACCCGTTGAACTTTCTACACTGTGCCAAAGTTTAGACGGCATCTCAAAAGAATATTCACGTTTTATTCAAAATGCCACACCGGAACAAAATCTAGAGCCTTGCGACAGCAATATTTACGTCACGCAAATCACCAAAGGCAGTATTATTGTTGAACTTGGCACCTATGTTGCAGCTACCTACACCCTTGTAGAACACGCCAATGCTATTTTCGAATTTGGTGAACGGCTTGCTCAGGTTTATGGCTGGCTACAAGGTGAAAATGAGCAACCTGATAATATAACGGTAAGCGAGTTACGCCATTTGAGCCAAACGTTAGAACCTGTTTCAACAGATTCAAAAGCAACCATTCAAATTGGTTCGATTAATATAAACGGTGGCGTTCACCTTCATTTTGAAGCAGATAGCATGAAAGCTAACGCGTTACAACATCTACTTGAAAAGAAAATGGCGGAAATGAAAGAGCCAATTGTCGGTCTTCAAAAAGGCTGCGCAATGCAGCTTGCCGTTACTGCCACAGATAAACAAATTGACAAAGCCATTATCGAAGCCTTTTCTAAAAAAGCGGTTAAAGTCAGCTTTGAAACAGAGGAAATAAAACAAACCATGATTATGCGGGAACATCCCTACCACAAACTCTTTATTGTAGATGTAATGGTGCATACGGTAGATGATAAAATCGTGCTTTATCACATCAAAAAATTAATCGATATTTTAGAGAAAGAATAATTGACAAAAACCGCCAAAATCGGCTAGGATGACCGCACAACAATTTCTTCTAGCGGTTTCCGCACCCGACAGCATAGCGGTTTTTTTATGCCTAAATTCTACCTATACATATCTGTATAGGTTAAAAATCGAATATGATCGGGTCGAGAGAACGATATACAATACATCTGAATAAGTTCCGCCATCTTGTATTGGTAGTTGAAGCCCGATCAACCCTGATAATTCAAAATCATCTCCTCAATTAAAGCCGTTTTTGATTTTCCTGTTTGTTCGCTTAAAGCATTTAATTGCTGGATAATATCTTCTTTCAATTTAAAACCAACCATACGCACACCGCGTTTTTTATCAGAACGATCTTGAATTTCTTTTTTAGTCATCGCCATAGCAACCTCTTTATTGACAAAAAATACGACAAGCTATACTATTTGGGAACTGCCTAGTGACGGTGGCAGCCGCCACTAGGACTTTTAGATTCTAATCTAGCAAGCTGGCAGGCTTACTAAGATTAAAATAACTAGGATTAACAGCTTAATACACATAATCCAGTTCCTTTTTTATTTGCCGCTCTCACAAAGGGCGGCTTCTTCATTTTCAGCCCTTCTGAAAACAAATTTATTATAGTTTAAACTACAATATTTAGCAAATGATTTTTTATAGTTTTAAATATATTTTCTACTTGACACCCCTATAAAACTAAAATACTATGGTCTAAGGTGTCAGAACCTAAGTAAAGGCGTGATAGAAATTGATCGCTAAAATAGCGATTTTTTTATATCCAAAATTCTTGTTAAGTCGAGAGGGCGAGGAATACAATACCTTCGGGGAATAACTCCAGCCTAAAGATGAGCGTTTACCGCCAGCCTTTGCTAGGTTTCTGAACCTCTCGGCACCACTGTCAGAAGTGGTAAATATCAGAAAAAGCAAAGGTAACAAATTATGTCAAATCAAGTTCAATTCAACGCATTCAATTTCAAATCTTCCCAAGTTCGTGTAATCACAGATCCAAATCAAGAATTTTGGTTCTGCGGTTCTGATGTTTGCTATATCTTAGGTTATAAAAATGCCCCTGATGCCTTAGCAAAACACTGCAAACAAGGGGGTATAGCAAAACGCTATACCCCTACCCAAAGCGGTGAACAAGAGATGATTTTTATTAATGAACCTAATTTATACCGCCTGATCATAAAATCTCGTAAACCAGAAGCTGAACCATTCGAGGCTTGGGTATTTGAAGAAGTTCTTCCGCAAATTCGTAAAACAGGAAAATATCAACTTCAACCACAACAGCTCGCCTTGCCAGAACCTGAAAAGAAATTCACCCGTGAATTTACAGAACATGACCTACAACAGCTCGTCTGGGCGTGGTTTGCTTTATTGCGTGGCATGGAACTTTGCCAAGTACTTCACCCAGCATTAAAACAAATTGGTTCGCACTACGCTGCTTCCGTTTATAGCATGGCTTACGAATATCGCAGCACTCTCCGTCACGCCCATAACGTATTGACACGCATTACAGAGCAATTTGAATGCGAGCAAGATAATAACTGGCGTGTATTAAAACATCTTCGAGCCTACAACCCTAAAGCAACAGGCTTTCAGCTAGATATTCTCTAAAACATCACAAAATCCGACCGCACTTTACCGTGTGGCGGATTATCACACCTAAAATCCGACAAAAGGAACAGAAAATGAACAAATTAATCATTACGCTCGTGTGTGTATTTGTAGTGTATATGGTGCACGCCCTAAACCTTAAATCAAGGCTTTGACGGCAAAATCTGTCATGCCGAACAGACACAACAATATTAACAAACCACCGCCCTTATGGGCGGTTTTTTATTGGAGGAAATATGGAATCTACGACAAGAAAATTACATAATTTGAAAACTGTTTCTGCTTTATTAGATATGAGCACACCAACAATTTATAGAAGGATAAAAAACGACCCCAATTTTCCAAAGCCTCATCTAGTCGGTGGGAATAATTTTTGGACTGATGCACAAATAAATGACTACATTGAAAGAATTGAATCAGGCTGCTATTCATCTTAGCAGCCCATTAATGCTTTCCCATCAGATGCCTCTTCTACAAAATTCCCCCACCACCGCATATATTCGATCCGTTGTGGCATATACTTTGCTTTATTGTATGTGCCACGAACGGAAGAATATTCAAAATGGGCCAAGCACACCTCAATAATCTCACTGTTAAATTCGGCCTCATTCATAGCTGTGCTAAAAACAGATCGTAAACCATGTGCGGTCAAAATATTCCTATAACCGATCCGTCCAAGTGCTTTATTTGGCGTCTCTTTCGATATAGGCTGTCTTGGATTTTTTTTGCTAGGGAAAACAAACTTACTATTGCAACGATTCAACTTCTGTAACAAACGCAAAATCGTTACAGCTTGTTTGGATAATGGCAAGATAAAATCTTGTACTTTACCTTGTCGCCCCTTCATTTTTTCTTTCGGTATATTCAATAAGCTGTTTTCGAAATCTACATTTTCCCATTCTAATTGAGTAATAGCCCCTGCCCGACCTGCGGTAAGCAGTAATAGCTCTAATGCACAACGAGTTTCAATTTCAAGGGTACTATTCTGCAAATCTTCAAACAATTTAGGTAATTGCTCTGGGCGAATAGTAGGGTTATTTTCAGCTATTGGTCGAATAAATACCCTTCCAATATCTGCGGTTGCATTATAATTAATTACCCCTCTATTAACCGAATAAATCATTATTTGGTTTAAATAACCAATAATACGATGCAATGTATCCAATTTTCCTGCTCGTTCTAATGGTTTTAATTTCTCAATAGCAAGAGGAGCGGAAATCTCACTAATAGAATAATGCCCCAACACTTTAAACAAGTGACGTTCTAACCGTTTCCCAATATCAATAAAAGTCACTTCTTTTAATCGACCAGTATCAACTTCATTTTTCTTTAGGTATAGCCATTCCTTCCCCATTTCTGTCAAGGTAAATTGACGTTCTTGGATGGCTTTTTGTTCTTGCTGTAAACGGTAATCTTGCGGATCGATATTTTTCGCCAACAAAGAACGATATAAATCCCTAATCTCTCGAGCATCTTTCAATGAAATCTCAGGATAAACACCAAGACTAATTAAAGTTCTTTTTTTGGAAATTGGTTTATAATATTGGAATCGCCAAATTTTCGAACCATTCATTCTTACGAGCAAGAAAAGACCTTGACCATCAGACAGTGAGTAATCTTTCTCTTTAGGTTTAGCATTATTGATTTCTGTAATGCTTAATGGTTTCACTAATACAGCCATCCTTCCCCCCATTTGGTATTACGAAAATAATTTTGGTAAGCGTGATTTTTTAGTATTTTTATGGATTTTGGTATTACGATACCTAAAAAACCCAAATCATATTACCAAATATAATACCAAAAAAGTGAGTTAGATTAATATGGATTGATATAGATTGACTTTATAAAATCAGATAACGCTTTGATTTACTAGGAAATTTAATTTGATTTGATATGGATTGAGAGAGATTGAAAAGAAAATTTGGTGCGACTAGCTGGACTCGAACCAGTGACCCCCACCATGTCAAGGTGGTGCTCTAACCAACTGAGCTATAGTCGCACTGTGTGAAGTAGTCGTGATTATAGATATTTTTAACTTGAACACAAGTATTTTTCTTAAAACCCGATATAACTGGCAAAAAAGTAAACAAAACCAGCTTAAATAACTGAGCCGTTTTTGATTTCCAAAAGTTTTAAGCGTATAATGTGCACCGATTTTTTATCTGGCTAATATGTAGCGAAGTAAAATAACACCTTTAAAATTTTGTAATTATTGACGGAGTAAATAATGTCTAGAAGACTAAGAAGAACGAAGATTGTATGTACTATGGGCCCATCAACTGACCGTGATAACAATCTTGAAAAAATTATCGCAGCGGGTGCAAACGTAGTTCGTATGAACTTCTCTCACGGTACACCTGATGACCATATCGGACGTGCTGAACGTGTACGTTCTATTGCGAAAAAATTAGGTAAAACCGTGGCAATCTTAGGTGATTTACAAGGTCCTAAAATTCGTGTTTCTACTTTTAAAGACGGTAAAATTTTCTTAAACGTTGGCGATAAATTCATTCTTGATGCAGAGTTACCAAAAGGCGAAGGCACTCAAGAATCCGTTGGTTTAGACTATAAAACGCTTCCTCAAGATGTTGTGCCGGGCGATATTCTTTTATTAGATGATGGCCGTGTTCAATTAAAAGTATTATCAACTGATGGTGCAAAAGTTTTCACTGAAGTTACTGTTGGTGGTCCATTATCAAATAATAAAGGTATCAATAAATTAGGTGGCGGTTTATCTGCGGATGCCCTAACAGAAAAAGATAAAGCCGACATTATTACCGCTGCACGCATTGGTGTTGATTTCTTAGCCGTTTCTTTCCCTCGTTCAAGTGCAGATTTAAATTATGCACGTGAACTTGCTCAACAAGCAGGTTTAAATGCAAAAATCGTTGCTAAAGTTGAACGTGCAGAAACCGTTGCTAATGATGAAGCCATGGACGATATCATTTTAGCATCTGATGTAATCATGGTTGCACGTGGTGACTTAGGTGTAGAAATCGGCGATCCTGAATTAGTCGGTGTACAGAAAAAATTAATTCGTCGTTCACGTCAATTAAATCGTGCTGTAATTACAGCGACTCAAATGATGGAATCAATGATTAGTAACCCAATGCCAACGCGTGCTGAAGTAATGGACGTTGCAAATGCAGTATTAGATGGAACTGATGCAGTTATGCTTTCTGCAGAAACAGCAGCTGGTCAATATCCTTCAGAAACAGTGGCAGCAATGGCTAGCGTATGTTTAGGTGCAGAAAAAATGCCAAGCATTAACGTTTCTCGTCACCGTATGGATAAAGAATTTGAAACCATTGAAGAATCTGTTGCGATGTCTGCAATGTATGCAGCAAACCACATGAAAGGTGTAGCGGCAATCGTCACTTTAAGTAGCACAGGCCGTACTCCATTATTAATGTCACGCATTAGCTCTGGCTTACCAATCTTTGCTTTATCTCGTAATCAAGAAACCCTAAACCTTTGTGCACTATACCGCGGTGTAACACCAATTTATCACGGCGAAGAAAGTCGTACAGAAGCCGGTGCAAAAGCAGCACTTCAATCATTAAAAGAAAAAGGTTATTTATCTACTGGCGATTTAGTGCTGGTAACCCAAGGTGGTCAAGGTGCGACACAAACTAACGTATGTCGTACATTAATTGTTGAATAATCAATAATCTAAATATGTTAAAATAAAAGAGCGGTGGATTTTTCCACCGTTTTTTATTTCCTTTTTCTACCGCACTTTTCACTTAAACCCAATAGATATTTGCGGTATCATAGGCGACATTCTAGTATCGAAATAAGTCCTATGGCATCACAACCTCAAATCAAATCTTCAGACAAAAAAACGGCACAAATAAGTATTCCACCACACTCACTTGAGGCTGAACAAGCCGTGTTGGGTGGCATCATGCTGAGCAATCAACATTGGGATGGCATTGCTGAACGTGTGATTGCTGACGATTTTTATACTTTTCAGCATCGTCTAATTTTTACAGAAATGGAACATCTAATGCGTAATCAATCGCCTATTGATTTAATTACGCTAGATCAATCCTTAAGAAGCCGTGGTGTAAGCGATGAAGTAGGTGGATTTGCCTATCTAGCAGAGCTTTCTAATAATACTCCGAACGCCATTAATATTTTGGCTTATGCAGATATCGTGCGCGAGAAAGCCATATTACGAGAACTTATTTCGGTAGGGAATCGCATTGCTGAAAATAGCTATTCTCCTAAAGGGCAAGACATTAAGTTAATTCTTGATGAAGCTGAGCGTGAAGTATTTGCGATTGCAGAAAAACGGACAACTTCTAGTGAAGGCCCACAAAATGTGATCAATGTGCTGGAAAGTACGATTGAAAAAATCGATATTTTAAGCAAACTTGAAAATCATTCAGGTGTAACGGGCATTACGACAGGTTTCACTGATCTTGATAAAAAAACGGCAGGTTTACAACCTTCTGACTTAATTATCGTTGCGGCACGTCCGTCAATGGGTAAAACTACTTTCGCCATGAACCTTTGCGAAAATGCCGCAATGGCAAGTGAAAAACCCGTTTTAGTATTTAGTTTAGAAATGCCAGCAGAACAAATTATGATGCGTATGATAGCTTCCCTTGCTCGCGTTGATCAAACTAAAATCCGAACAGGTCAAAATTTAGATGAAATCGAGTGGAATAAAATTGCTAGCGTAGTGGGAATGTTCAAGCAAAAAAATAATCTTTTTATCGATGATTCTTCAGGTCTAACACCTACCGATGTTCGTTCGCGCGCACGCCGAGTTTATCGTGAAAATGGTGGATTAAGTATGATTATGGTGGATTATTTGCAATTAATGCGCGCACCCGCATTTTCAGATAACCGAACACTAGAAATCGCAGAAATTTCTCGTTCCCTCAAAGCACTCGCCAAAGAATTACAAGTGCCAGTAGTTGCCCTTTCTCAGTTAAATCGTACTTTAGAACAACGTGCAGACAAACGCCCTGTAAATTCAGATTTACGTGAATCAGGCTCTATTGAACAAGATGCAGACTTGATTATGTTTATTTACCGAGACGAAGTCTATAACGATAACTCGGAAGATAAAGGCGTTGCAGAAATTATTATCGGTAAACAGCGTAACGGCCCAATTGGTCGAGTGCGGTTAAAATTTAATGGACAATTCTCACGCTTTGACAATCTTGCCGAACAACGTGAATATCGAGATGATTATTAAGGAAAAATAATGAACGTAAAACCGGCGACAGCGAAAATCAGTTCGCACGCCTTAAAACAAAATTTAGAAATAATTAAACAAAAAGCACCAAATAGCAAAATTATTGCTGTGGTTAAAGCAAACGCTTATGGTCACGGCGTTGTGTTTGTTGCATCAACTTTAGAACAAAATGTCGATTGCTTTGGGGTAGCGCGTTTAGAAGAGGCTTTAGCATTACGCTCAAACGGCATTACTAAACCGATTTTATTGCTTGAAGGCTTTTTTAATGAACAAGATTTGCCTATTCTAGCCGTTAATAATATTGAAACCGTGGTACACAATCACGAACAGCTTGAGGCTTTAAAACGTTCAAATTTACCAAGTCCAATTAAAGTTTGGTTAAAAATAGATACGGGAATGCACCGTTTAGGCGTTGCTCTTGATGAAGTGGATTATTTTTATCAAGAACTGAAAAAACTCCCTCAAATTCAACCGCACTTAGGCTTTGTCAGCCATTTCAGCCGAGCCGATGAACTAGAATCAGATTACACCCAACTTCAAATCAATCGTTTTTTATCCGTCACAAAAGATAAACAAGGTGAACGCACTATCGCAGCTTCTGGCGGCATTCTTTTCTGGCCTGAATCTCATCTGGAATGTATCCGCCCAGGCATTATTATGTACGGCATTTCTCCAACTGATACTATCGGTAAAGAGTTTGGCTTAACGCCAGTGATGAATTTAACCTCGTCATTAATTGCCGTTCGCCATCATAAACAAGGCGATCCTGTAGGTTACGGCGGTATTTGGACAAGTCCACGAGATACCAAAATTGGCGTGGTCGCAATGGGTTATGGCGATGGTTATCCGCGCGATGTGCCAGAAGGTACACCTATTTATTTAAATGGCCGTCTTGTACCAATTGTTGGACGTGTGTCAATGGATATGCTCACTGTTGATTTAGGCGCAGATAGCCAAGATTTGGTAGGCGATGAAGTAATTTTATGGGGCAAGGAATTACCTATTGAAACCGTAGCTAAATTCACAGGCATTTTAAGCTACGAGCTAATTACAAAATTAACACCTCGTGTTATAACTGAATACGTTGATTAATCACTGCATTTTTTGAACAGAGGGAGTCATTCTCCCTAATAAAAATTCCAGAAAGTGCGGTTAAAATTTCAATTATTTTTAATGAAAGGAAATACCATGAAAAATATTAACCCAACTCACACCCAAGCGTGGAAATCTCTCGAAGCACATAAAGCTGAATTATCAAACACCACCATCCAAGATTTATTTAAACAAGAAAAAAATCGTTTTGACGATTATTCTTTAACATTCAATAACCAAATTCTTGTCGATTTTTCCAAAAACAACATCAATCAAACAACCCTTTCACATCTTCGCCAACTTGCTCAAGAATGCGCGCTTGATAGCGCAAAAGAAGCGATGTTTACTGGCGATAAAATCAATCGTACAGAAAATCGTGCCGTGCTACATACTGCACTTCGCAATCGTGCTAATACGCCAGTGCTTGTTGATGGTAAAGATGTTATGCCTGAAGTCAATGCTGTGCTAGCTAAAATGAAAGATTTCTGTCAGCGTATTATTTCTGGCGAATGGAAAGGCTATACAGGTAAAGCCATTACGGATGTTGTGAATATTGGTATTGGTGGCTCTGACTTAGGCCCTTATATGGTAACCGAAGCACTTCGCCCGTATAAAAATCATCTAAATATGCACTTTGTTTCAAATGTCGATGGTACACATATCGCGGAAACCTTAAAAAAAGTCAATCCAGAAACGACGCTTTTCTTAGTGGCATCGAAAACTTTTACAACTCAAGAAACCATGACAAATGCGCAAAGTGCGCGTGATTGGTTACTGAAAGCGGCGAAAGATGAAAGTGCGGTTGCAAAACATTTTGCAGCATTATCAACCAATGCTAAAGATGTAGAAAAATTTGGCATTGATACCAATAATATGTTTGAATTTTGGGATTGGGTTGGCGGTCGTTACTCTTTGTGGTCAGCTATTGGTCTTTCAATTGCACTATCAATTGGCTTTGAAAACTTTGAAGCGTTATTAAATGGCGCGCATGAAATGGATAAACATTTCCGCTCTACTCCAATCGAACAAAATATCCCAACCACTTTAGCATTAGTTGGTTTATGGAATACCAATTTCCTTGGTGCGCAAACAGAAGCGATCTTACCTTATGATCAATATTTACATCGCTTCGCGGCTTATTTTCAACAAGGTAATATGGAATCAAATGGTAAATATGTGGATCGTGATGGCAATGTCATTAACAATTATCAAACTGGCCCTATCATTTGGGGAGAACCTGGTACAAACGGACAACACGCGTTCTATCAATTAATTCATCAAGGCACCACTTTAATTCCTTGTGATTTTATCGCACCCGCTCAAAGCCATAACCCATTGGCGGATCATCACAATAAATTGCTTTCCAACTTCTTTGCACAAACAGAAGCATTAGCATTCGGAAAAACAAAAGAGGAAGTCGAGGCTGAATTTGTAAAAGCGGGGAAATCTTTGGATGATGTGAAAAATATTGTTCCATTTAAAGTATTTACGGGTAATAAGCCAACTAATTCCATTCTCGTTCAAAAAATCACGCCATTTACCTTGGGTGCATTAATTGCGATGTATGAACACAAAATCTTCGTACAAGGTGTGATTTTTAATATCTTTAGCTTCGATCAATGGGGTGTAGAACTAGGCAAACAACTTGCAAACAGAATTCTTCCTGAATTAACAGATTCTGAAAAAGTAGCAAGTCATGACAGTTCAACAAATGGATTAATTAATCAATTTAAAGCATGGCGTTAATTATTTGGATTTGAATAATTCTAGAGCTGTCACAGATAACGACTAAAAACTCTATTTAGGTTAAGATAATCAAATGAGAGAAAGTCGCTTAAGTCAATATAAACAAAATAAACTTATTGAGATATTTCTGGCAAGTGTGACAGCTCTAACCACAGCTAAGTTGGTAAATATAAATAAACTTCGGCTTATTACTTTCATCGTCTACCATTGTTTATCACTCAAAGCAGCCTACATATAGAAATGTTTGAAAGTGAAATTCAAGCGAATGAAAGCTATTTTGGTGGTGCTCTGAAAGGTAAACTTGGTCAAGGAGAAGCTGGAAAAACTTCGTAATTTGTTTTTTGAAACGAAATGGCAAAGTAACGCCGTGGTGGTTATGAATATGCAATCTGCAACACTGTTACCGATTATTAGAGAAAAGGTAAACAAGGTAGTATTATTTATATGAATTTCTACAGAGGTTATGATATTCTTAAGCTATATTTAAAGGAATATGAATGGCGTTTTAATCATAGTGATTTAAAAAAACTCAAATTTCTATTTCAAAACAATTAATTTAGGAGAGTTTTAATTGGTTGTCTATGCATCTCCTTTTATTATTTAAATAACGTATAAAATAGTTTAAAGAAGAGTGTAAAATTAGGGCTTATATGGAAAATTTCCCATTAGTATCGGTTATTGTTTGTGCTTATAACGCTGAGCAATATATAGATGAAAGCATTTCATCCATTATTAATCAGACTTATGAAAATCTAGAAATTATAGTTATCAATGATGGTTCAACAGATTTGACTTTGTCTCATTTAGAAGAAATATCTAAATTAGATAAAAGGATAAAAATTATCAGTAATAAATATAATTTAGGGTTCATAAATTCTTTGAATATAGGCCTTAGTTGTTTTTCAGGTAAATATATTGCAAGAATGGATGCTGATGATATAGCTAAACCATCGTGGATTGAGAAAATAGTTACCTATCTAGAGAAAAATGATCATATTACAGCAATGGGATCATACTTAGAGATTATTGTAGAAAAAGAATGTGGCATTATCGGTTCTCAATATAAAACTGGTGATATATGGAAAAATCCATTGCTACATAATGATATTTGTGAAGCTATGCTTTTCTATAATCCGATACATAACAACACTATGATTATGAGAGCAAATGTATATAGAGAGCATAAATTAATCTTTAATAAAGATTATCCGTATGCAGAAGATTATAAGTTTTGGTCAGAGGTTAGTAGGCTTGGTTGTTTAGCTAATTATCCTGAAGCATTGGTAAAATATAGACTACATGGAAACCAAACATCATCAGTTTATAATCATAAGCAAAATGAGGTAGCTAAAAAGATAAAGAGGGAAAATATTACATATTACCTTAATAAGATAGGTATAGATATAAAAGTAATTAATAGTGTGTCGTTGCTAGAAATATATCATGTGGATAAAAGTAATAAAGTGTTGAAAAGTATACTTTATGAGATGTATATGAGCTTAGATAAATATACTATAACTTCACTCTTACATTTTATTAAATATCATCTTGAATTATTTGATTTAAAGCAAAATTTAAAGATTATAAAAAAGTTCATAAGAAAAATAAATGTTATATTTTAGATAGAGTGTTCAGAAAGGGGAGGAACAAATTCCAAGTTTGTCTAAAAGGACTAAATTCTAATTTAGTCCTTTAAATTTATCTTAGATAGACGATAAATATATATTTTAAATGAATTTAATTATAAAAAATCAGTGTCTTACTAAGTTAAGACACTGATTAATCATATTAGACTTTAATGCTATTGGTTATAGCACAGAAACATTTAAGCTTGAGCCACCACCAACAATACGAACTCGGCGACCAGCTACAAAACTGCTGTCAGCCTTTTGAACAACAACGATCTCTTGACCATCATCTTTCTTAATTACAAGTTCAGCACCGTTTACTTGACTCATTTTTTCTTCGATTTTACTTCCAGCTATTGCACCGCCAATTGCACCAACTACTGCTGCAATAGCTTGACCACGACCACCGCCAATTGTACTACCAGCAATACCACCTAAAGCTCCACCACCAAGCGTACCAACTACGCCTTGATTATCAGCTTGAATTTTAACAGGGCGTACAGAAACAATCGTACCATAAGTAATTGAACGAGCTTCTTTAGCTTGAGATGCACTATAAACATCACCGCTGAAAATATCAGTATTTGCACAACCAGTTACACTAAAAGCAACTAACAGTGCTAATGCCATATTTGTTTTTTTCATATAATATTCTCTATATTAGAAGGAATTAAAGTGGGTTTCTTGGAGAAAAAGTTGAAATGTCTTTAGTATTACCATTGTCAGATACTAAAACACAAGCACCAACAACTAAAGTTGAATCATACTTATGCACAATAACAACCTCCTCTCCTTTCTGCTGGTTACCAGAACAATCATTTTTACGAACAGTTAATTTTAGATTTTTGCCTTCCATTTGACTAAAAATAATTTGACCTTTATAAGTCCCCTCCCCCTTTTGAAGGGCAGAACAAGCACTCAAGTCTACTGTTGCTAAACAACGAATGCAAGTGATAATTTATTCATTTTTACTAAACCTCAAGTATTTTTTTTATAGAATAAGGATGAACCTTAATGCAAGTATGATTTACTGTTTTATCCGTAAAACTTACTGCAATAGATGGATTTGGTAATCTTTCCCCATCCACTTTAGGCTCGCTCACTTTAATGGTTAATTGAGTTAATTTGTCCCATAAAAAATACATATTAACACGGTTAATCCATTCATTTATCGATTCTTTCGGTAAAAATGGCATTACAATCTCAATATGTTCCCATCCCTCAATTGGATATTTTTTATTTTTAGGAAGTGGAAGTTCAATAATATCCACAAATTGATTGGCAAATTTAACTGGTTTTTCTAATTCAATAAGATAAATCTTACGACCATTAACAATATTATCAGATAAAATTCTACCGCACTTTAATAAAAGTATCAGCCAATTTTTAGCACTTTGCTCACTATTTACCCGTAATGCAAGATGATCAATTTCATAGTGAGACAGATCTATTGTCATTTCTTTGGCTAAATGCTGAATTTTTCTTTCAAATATTGCTAAATCTGCTGAAAGTGCGGTTAAATTTTCCTGTAAATTTGTCATTTTGTCCCTTTGAGAAATATACAAAGAACGGTATCATAACCGATTATTTTTATTATTCAATTTGAACATAGGAAAAAACGTGAATATTCAATCTATTCTATCCGATAAAATTAAACAAGCGATGATTCTTGCAGGTGCTGATCAATCTTGCGATGCGCTTATTCGTCAATCAGGAAAACCACAATTTGGCGATTATCAAGCCAATGGTATTATGGCTGCGGCAAAAAAATTAGGTTTAAATCCACGAGAATTTGCTCAAAAAGTTTTAGATAATGCTCAACTATCTGATATTGCAGAAAAATTAGAAATTGCAGGTCCAGGTTTTATCAATATTTTCTTAAATCCAACTTGGCTAACAACTGAAATTTCAGCTGCACTTTCCCACAAAAATTTAGGTATTCAAGCTACCAATAAACAAACAGTTGTGATTGATTATTCATCGCCAAACGTAGCAAAAGAAATGCACGTAGGTCATTTACGCTCTACGATAATCGGCGATGCTGTAGCCAGAACCCTTGAGTTTTTAGGTCACAATGTCATCCGCGCTAACCACGTAGGCGACTGGGGAACGCAATTCGGAATGCTTATTGCTTATCTTGAAAAAATGCAACATGAACACGCCAGTGAAATGGAATTACAAGATCTTGAAGCCTTTTATCGCGAAGCCAAAAAACATTACGATGAAGATGAAATATTCGCAGAAAAAGCACGTAATTACGTCGTAAAATTACAAAGTGGAGATGAATATTGTCGAACGATGTGGAAACGTTTAGTCGATATCACTATGCAACAAAATCAGCACAACTATAATCGCTTAAACGTGACTTTAACCGAAAAAGATGTAATGGGCGAAAGTCTTTATAACCCTATGTTACCAAGCATCGTAGAAGATCTTAAAAAACAAGGTTTGGCTGTGGAAAATGATGGTGCATTGGTTGTTTATTTAGATGAATTTAAAAATAAAGATGGCGACCCAATGGGTGTAATCGTTCAAAAAAAAGACGGCGGTTTCCTTTATACTACAACAGATATTGCTGCAGCAAAATATCGTTATGAAACATTAAAAGCTAATCGCGCACTTGTTTTTTCAGATACTCGCCAAAGCCAACATATGCAACAAGCTTGGTTAATTACTCGTAAAGCAGGTTATGTACCAGACAGTTTCTCGTTAGAGCATAAAAACTTTGGGATGATGCTTGGTAAAGATGGTAAGCCATTTAAAACTCGTACTGGTGGCACGGTAAAATTAGCCGATCTATTAGATGAAGCCATCGAACGCGCTACTGTATTAATTAATGAAAAAAATACCAATTTATCTAATGATGAAAAACAAGCTGTGATTGAGGCTATTGGTATTGGATCGGTAAAATATGCAGATCTATCCAAAAACCGCACCACGGATTATGTTTTTGATTGGGATAATATGTTAAGTTTCGAAGGCAACACTGCGCCTTATATGCAATATGCTTACACCCGTATTCGTTCGATCTTTAATAAAACAGAGATAAATTCAACCGCACTTTTGGCTGCACCTTTAACTATTAAAGATGATAAAGAAAGAACGCTTGCAATCAAACTTCTACAATTTGAAGAAGCCGTGCAAACTGTCGGAAAAGAAGGCACACCACACGTGCTTTGTGCTTATTTATACGAATTTGCTGGCATATTCTCATCATTCTATGAACATTGCCCAATTTTAAATGCTGAAGATGAGGCCGTAAAATTAAGTCGTTTGAAATTAGCATTATTAACGGAAAAAACCTTGAAACAAGGTTTAGCGTTACTCGGTATTAAAACCGTAGAAAAAATGTAATTTCGATAATTAAATCCCTTTCTTACGAAAGGGATTTTTTATTCTGTAAATAAGCATAAAAAAAGTGCCCCATTGGGGCACTACTCGGAAAGCAAAATAGATGTCGGCTATTTAAGATAGCACTTGTTTTTAGTGGGTTCAGAATAAAGAAATCCGATCAGTTATGCAAATACATATTTTTAGATTTGTGAACTTGGTCACGATTTTTTTATAAAAAAAATAAAAACAAATATATTTTTAATAAAGTGCGGTAAAATTCTATAAAAATATTTCCGCACTTTCTGCTTTAACTTAGAGAATATTCTTTTCTCCACGAGATACACTAATCAAGCCAGAACGAACAATTTCTAATAATGTGGTTTCTTCTTTCAGTGCAGAAATAAACGCATCAACTTTATCATTTGTACCGCTTAATTGGATCGTATAAGATTTAGGTGTAACATCTACAATTTGACCACGGAAAATATCCGCTAATCGTTTAATTTCATCGCGAGATGACCCCACGGCTCTGACTTTCGCTAAAACAATTTCTCGTTCTATATGTTCCTGCTCACTCAAATTAACCACTTTAAACACATCCACTAATTTATGGAGTTGTTTTTCAATTTGCTCCAATGCTTGAGTATCGCCCACCGCTTCAATAGTCATTCGAGAAAGCGTTGGATCATCCGTTGGCGCCACCGTCAAACTTTCAATATTAAAGGCACGTTGAGAGAATAAACCAACAACACGCGATAATGCTCCCGATTCATTTTCGAGTAAAACAGATAAAATTCTACGCATTAGTTTGTCTCCTCTTGAGGTTTACTTAAAATCATTTCATTCATTGCGCCACCACGAATTTGCATTGGATAAACGTGTTCAGATTCATCTACATTAATATCTACAAAGACTAATTTATTTTTAATACTGAATGCTTCTTGCAATTTGCTTTCAAGTTCATCGGGGGTAGCAATTTTTATTCCTACGTGACCGTAAGATTCAGCCAATTTCACAAAATCAGGCAAGGAATTCATATAGGTTTGTGAATGACGACCAGAATAAATCAAGTCTTGCCATTGTTTTACCATTCCCAAGAAATGATTATTCAAACAAATAATGACAACAGGAATGCCATATTGTGTTGCGGTAGAAAGTTCTTGAATATTCATTTGAATACTACCATCGCCAGTAACGCAAACAACAGTTCCTTCAGGATGAGCTAATTTCACACCTAGTGCCGCAGGAAAACCAAAACCCATTGTGCCAGCACCACCAGAATTAATCCAATGACGAGGTTCATCAAATGGATAATGTAACGCAGCAAACATTTGGTGCTGACCTACATCAGAAGCGACATAGGCTTGTCCTTTCGTGAGGCGATATACGGCTTCTATTACTTGTTGTGGTTTAATCACACCAGAAGTGCGGTCAAATTCCAAACATTTTTTTGCTTTCCATTGGTTGATTTCTTGCCACCAACTTTCAAGATCCGTTTGAGATTTCAATCCCTCCTCATTCAATAAACTAAAAAATTCTTCCAATACATTTTTCGCATTTCCGACAATTGGAATCGCGACTGGAACATTTTTAGAAATCGAGGTTGGATCAATATCAATATGAATCACTTTTGCATTTGGGCAATATTTTTCTAAATTATTTGTTGTACGATCATCAAAACGAACGCCAATCCCCAAAATAAGATCACTTTCGTGCATTGCCGTATTTGCTTCTAAAGTACCGTGCATACCCAACATACCTAAGAATTGTTTATCTGTACTTGGATAAGCCCCTAATCCCATTAACGATGAAGTCACTGGCAAATTTAAGCGTTGTGCAAACTGAATTAACTGCTCACTACATTCAGCAGTGATTGCACCACCACCGACAAAAAGTATCGGTTTCTTCGCCACTAAAAGTGCTTTTAACGCTTTTTTAATTTGGCCTTTGTGCCCATTGACTGTGGGATTATAAGAACGTAACTCGACATATTCAGGGTATTCATAAGGATATTTAAAATTAGGATTTACAGTGTCTTTTGGAATATCCACAACAACAGGGCCTGGACGACCCGTAGATGCAATATAAAAGGCTTTTTTCAAAGTAGATGGAATATCTTCCGCCTTTTTGACAATAAAGCTATGCTTCACAACGGGACGAGAAATGCCCAGCATATCACATTCTTGGAAAGCATCACTGCCAATTAAATTGCTCATAACCTGACCCGAAATGATAACCATAGGCACAGAATCGGTATAAGCCGTTAAAATACCAGTGATAGCATTTGTTGCACCAGGCCCCGAAGTCACTAGCACACATCCAACTTTACCCGTTGAACGTGCGTAACCATCCGCCATATGCACCGCGGCTTGTTCGTGGCGAACTAAAATATGTTCAATACCACCCAGCGTATGAATTGCATCATAAATATCTAATACCGCGCCTCCGGGATAACCAAATACATACTCTACGCCTTCATCACGTAAAGATTGAACCACCATCTCTGCGCCAGATAACTTCTTCATTTTTCACTCCTAAAATTCACCGCACTTTTAAAAATACGAACAGATTATGTCAATGTTTCACATCATACAAAGTAAAAAAAATTTGTCTAGCCACTAAAACAACAAAAAAATCAATTAAAAAAATATAAAAAACCAAAGATAAATGAAAATTTAGTTTTTTATAAATTTTTTCATCAATAAAAATAAAAAAATGCGACAAAATGCCGCATTTTATAAAATAGTAAAAATATTATTTTTTATTCAAGTTTTTGAATGAGATCACACTTTTAGCGTTTTTTAACTGCAAATACAATGACAATCAATGAAACTGCCGTTGCTGCAAAACCAGCTAAACCTGAATAAGTAAACCCTACCACAATGTAACCAATAGAAGTCGCTGTTGCAACTGTGGCAGCATAAGGAAGCTGAGTAGTAACGTGATCAATATGATTACATTTCGCGCCCGTTGAAGACAAAATTGTTGTATCCGACACTGGCGAGCAATGATCGCCACATACAGCCCCTGCCATTACTGCAGATAAACAAGGAAGCAATAATTCTGGTGCGGCATTCGCTGCCATTGCTGCGGCAATTGGCAACATAATACCGAATGTTCCCCAGCTCGTACCTGTTGAAAATGCCATTGCAGAACCAAGAATGAATAAGATCACTGGTAAAAATTGCATTGGAATATTACCAGACACAAGAGAAGATAGATATTTACCTGTTTGCATATCGCCTACGATTTTATTAATTGTCCAAGCAAAGAATAAAATTGCGATTGCGCCTGACATTGATTTAATTCCCACGATCCAAGAACGTGCATATTCGGGAACACTCACTTGACGATCAAGAATAATTAATAAAGTAGAAATAATAATTGAACAGAATCCACCTACAACCAAAGATGTTCCTACTACGGTGTTTTCAAATGCACCTAAAACACTAAACACTTTGCCATCCGCAGCCAATGCCTCTGCGCCCGTGTAAATCATCATTGAAACTGTAGCGATAATTAAAACTAAAATAGGTAATACAAGATTACGCACCTGACCTTTTGTACCCGTTTCTTCTTCCAACTGATCTTCAGTATTTTCCAAAGCTAATTTTTCGTGACGCACCATTGAAGCAATATCAAAAGAAAAATATGCCACAAAAAACACCATAATAATGGAGAAAATTGCATAGAAGTTCATTGAACTCATTGCTACGAATGCACCAATTGGTGTGTACTCCGTGATCGAATAAGTCGCTAATAAACCGCCTATTAAAGTAATAATATATGCGCCCCAACTGGAAACTGGCATCATTACACACATCGGTGCTGCCGTTGAATCTAAAATATAAGCAAGTTTCGCACGAGAAACTTTAAAACGATCTGTCACAGGACGAGCAATCGCACCTACAGCGAGACTATGGAAATAATCGTCAATAAAAGTAACAAAAACCAATGATGCCGCTAATAATTTAGCACCACGACGATCTTTAATACGGCTTTGCGCCCATTCAGCAAAGGCACGATTACTACCTGATACGGTTAAAAGTGCGGTTAAAACACCAAGCAATAATAAGAACAAAACAATGTTCATATTTGAATTGATTTCACCATCGGCATAAACCAAAGAAACCACATTTTTTACCAAATAATTAAATGCGCTGCCGATTTGCCAATCGCTTAACATTAATGATCCAATAATAATCCCCGCACTAAGGGAAACCAAAACACGGCGAGTTGCTATCGCCAAAATTATCGCCAACAAAGCAGGGACGATTGACCAAACAGATGATGAAAAATCAATAAGTTCCATTAAATAATACCTATAATTAATGGAGAGAACGGAAAGCATAGGACAGAATAAGACCAGAACAACCGTAGCACTCCATAGTTAATCAGAAAAACTATGACAGTGTCGCCCCTTTCGAGCACGCCACCAACCAAACAAAACGACTTTTATTTGATTTCGGCAACTATTCCTTTCTTTTTTCTTCTTCGTTATCCACTCTGAAAAAATACTTATAATAATTGCGCCTCTACTTTTGTAGTGATTGGGGAGATTACCGTAAAACAAACAAAATGCCAACAGATTTTATAAAAATTTTATAAACTTTAATAAAAATATAAAGAAAATAAACACAAAAAAATATATCTGTTTCGACCATTTATTTAATAATAGATATTTACAATAAATTTTATTTTCTCTATTATTAAATAAATTTTCCCACATTTAATGTTATTTATTGAGGTTTATTATGAACGAATTAGTAAGAGGTTTAACAAATCTTCGTAGTTTACGTGCAGCTGTACGTGAATTAACGTTAGAACAAGCAGAAAATGCCCTAGAAAAATTACAAACAGCTATCGAAGAAAAACGTGCTAATGAAGCAGAATTAATTAAAGCAGAGACAGAGCGAAAAGAGCGTTTAGCTAAATATAAAGAATTAATGGAAAAAGAAGGTATTACACCTGAAGAATTACACGAAATTTTTGGCACAAAAACTGTATCAATTCGAGCAAAACGTGCTCCACGCCCTGCAAAATATGCGTTTATTGATGAAAATGGCGAGCATAAAACTTGGACGGGTCAAGGTCGCACACCACGCCCAATTCAAAATGCGTTGAACAAAGGTAAATCATTATCTGATTTCGAAATTTAATTTTTCTATTTGAAACTAGAACCTATTTTATGGGTTCTATTTTTTTATCTAAACATAGCACACAACATTATGATCGAAAAAAAAATATTACTCACTGATTGCCCTGATGATAAAGGCTTAATCGCAAAAATAACTAATATTTGTTACAAACATCAACTAAATATTCTTCATAATAATGAATTTGTAGATTTTGAAACCAAACATTTCTTTATGCGCACAGAATTGGAAGGTATTTTTAACGAAGCTACTTTATTAGAAGATCTAAAATATAGCTTACCCGAAGAAACGAATTGTCGATTAATTGGCACCCAACGTAAGCGAATTGTAATTTTAGTCACCAAAGAAGCTCACTGCCTCGGCGATATTTTAATGAAAAATTATTATGGTGCGCTTGATGTAGAAATTGCAGCCGTAATCGGCAATCACGATAATTTACGTGAACTTGTTGAACGTTTTAATATTCCATTTCATTTAGTTAGCCACGAAAACTTAACCCGTGTAGAACACGACAAATTACTGGCAGAAAAAATTGATGAATATACGCCAGATTATATTGTTCTCGCTAAATATATGCGTGTGCTAAACCCTGAATTTGTCGCGCGTTATCCAAATCGAGTGATTAATATCCATCATTCATTCTTGCCTGCTTTTATTGGTGCCAAGCCTTATCAACAAGCCTATGAACGCGGTGTAAAAATTATTGGTGCAACGGCACATTTTATTAATAACGAATTAGATCAAGGCCCAATCATTATGCAAAATGTGATTAATGTGGATCATACTTATAATGCAGAAGCGATGATGCGTGCTGGCCGTGATGTGGAAAAAACCGTGTTAAGTCGCGCCCTTGATCTCGCTTTACACGATAGAATTTTTGTTTATAAAAATAAAACGGTGGTGTTGTAATGGAAAAAATTACTCTTGCACCAATAAGTGCGATTGAAGGAACAATTAATTTACCAGGTTCTAAAAGTTTATCGAATCGCGCATTACTTTTAGCCGCCTTAGCTAAAGGAACAACAAAAGTAACCAATTTATTAGATAGCGATGATATTCGACATATGCTTAACGCCCTCAAAGCATTAGGCGTACGCTATCAACTGTCTGATGATAAAACTATTTGTGAAATAGAGGGATTAGACGGAACATTCAATATACAGGACAATCTTTCACTCTTTCTTGGCAATGCTGGGACTGCAATGCGTCCATTAACCGCAGCACTTTGCTTAAAAGGAAAAACCGAAAGCGAAATCATCTTAACGGGTGAACCTCGGATGAAAGAACGACCTATTCTTCATTTGGTCGATGTGCTACGCCAAGCGGGTGCAGATATTCGCTACTTAGAGAATGAGGGTTATCCTCCGCTCGCAATTCGCAACAAAGGGATAAAAGGTGGAAAAGTCAAAATTGATAGTTCAATTTCATCTCAATTTTTGACCGCACTTTTAATGTCTGCACCACTTGCAGAAAATGACACAGAAATAGAAATTATCGGTGAACTCGTCTCTAAACCCTATATTGACATTACCCTTGCAATGATGCGAGATTTTGGTGTTAAGGTTGAAAATCATCACTACCAAAAATTCTACATTAAAGGCAATCAATCCTATATTTCGCCTAATAAATACTTGGTAGAAGGCGATGCATCATCAGCCTCTTACTTTCTTGCAGCTGGCGCCATTAAAGGAAAAGTGAAAGTAACAGGCATTGGCAAAAATTCAATTCAAGGCGATCGTTTATTTGCTGATGTATTAGAAAAAATGGGGGCAAAAATCACTTGGGGAGAGGATTTTATTCAAGCCGAACACGCTGAATTAAATGGTATTGATATGGATATGAACCACATTCCAGATGCCGCAATGACGATTGCGACCACTGCTCTTTTTGCCAACGGCGAAACCGTCATTCGCAATATTTATAACTGGCGTGTGAAAGAAACAGATCGTTTAACGGCTATGGCAACCGAACTACGTAAAATCGGTGCAGAAGTCGAAGAAGGCGAAGATTTTATTCGTATTCAACCGCTTGTACTCAATCAATTTAAACACGCCAATATTGAGACCTATAACGATCACCGTATGGCAATGTGTTTTTCTCTAATCGCACTATCAAACACACCAGTGACGATTTTAGATCCCAAATGTACTGCCAAAACCTTTCCTACATTCTTTAGTGAATTTGAGAAAATTTGCTTAAGAGATTAAATTAAAAAAGTGCGGTCAATTTCAAAAAGGTTTTCAAAATTAACCGCACTTTCATTCCATTCTTAAAAAAATCCTAAATAAAGATTATTTATACCGTTTTTTCACCGCACTTTTATCTTGCTCACGTAACCGTTCTAGTTTTTCCTTAATCTGAATTTCCATACCTCTATTTGTCGGAAAATAATATTGAGTGTCTTTTAATTCAGGTGGGAAATAATTTTCGCCTGCCGCATAAGCGTTAGGTTCATCGTGGGCATAACGATATTCAGCCCCATAGCCAAGCTCTTTCATTAAATTAGTTGGTGCATTACGTAAATGTGGTGGAACATCATAATCAGGTAAATCTTTCGCTTGCTGTTTTGCTGTGTTAAATGCAGTATAAACGGCATTACTTTTTGGCGCTACTGCGAGATATATAATGGCTTGGGCGATGGCTCGCTCCCCTTCATAAGCCCCCACTCGAGTAAAGCAATCCCAAGCAGCCAATGCGACTTGCATAGCACGAGGATCCGCATTTCCCACATCTTCTGAAGCAATAGCAAGTAATCGGCGCGCGACATATAAAGGATCGCCACCTGCCGTTAAAATTCTTGCATACCAATACAGTGCAGCGTCTGGAGCAGAACCTCGAACAGATTTATGTAGCGCAGAAATTAAATCATAGAAACGATCACCTTGTTTATCAAATCTCGCTTGACGTTCGCCTAAGACTTCTTTTAATAAAGTGCGGTCAATTTTCTTTCTATTTTCCGTTTCATCTGCCATATCCACCATTAATTCGAGGCAATTCAAGGCTAATCGCGCATCCCCATTAACATATTCGGCAAGCACTTGCAGTAAATTCTCTTCTAAAATTAACCGCTCTTTACCCAATCCTCGTTCAGGATCTTCTACAGCTTGCTGCAAAACTTGTTCAATTTCAGCCGTTGTGAGTGATTTCAGTACATACACTCGCGCACGAGAAAGCAACGCATTATTTAGCTCAAAAGAGGGATTTTCTGTTGTCGCCCCAATAAAAATAACGGTTCCGTCTTCAATGTGCGGTAAAAATGCATCTTGCTGGCTTTTATTAAAACGATGGACTTCATCCACAAATAAGATAGTTTTACGATCCGCAAGACGATTTTGTTTTGCACGATCAATCGCTTCACGAATTTCTTTGATGCCACTCGTCACCGCAGAAATTCGCTCTACTTCCGCATTAATACGTTGTGCTATGATTTCTGCAAGGGTTGTTTTCCCCGTACCTGGTGGGCCCCACAAAATCATTGAATGAATATGGCCAGCTTGGATAGCTTTTCGCAGTGGCTTGCCCTCGCCAATTAAATGGCTTTGCCCAAAATATTGTTCTAGACTCGTTGGACGCATCTTGGCCGCCAGTGGGCGAAAATCATTTTCGGCAAAATCAAAATTGAGGTTCGACATTTTTATTTCTCACAAAATTGAAGGGCGTATTTCTACGCCCTTATTTCAAATAATCATTCATTATTTTTTGCGTTGATCATCAACTTCAATGCCTTTTTCTGGCTTGAATTGGAACAAGCTATCAGACAAGGTTTGATTAGTAATATTACGTAAAACATAAAGATTGGTTTGACCATCTTTCTCTGTCGTGCTGAAATTTCGCAATATTCCATTAACATCAACGCGAATATCAAATTGCTTAATGTTGCTTGTGGATAAGGTTGGTTTTAACACAAAGGTATCCGCTTGTTGTGTCACCGTATATTGATGCCAATGGCTATGATCATTGCTGGTAAGCAAAACAAAAGGAGTATTATTTACCGCATTTTTTACCCATTGTGCGGTCACTTGTTGCACAAATGGATCGTAGAACCATAAGGTTTTACCATCAGAAATAATCTGGGTTTCTTGAGGGGTTTTAGTCTCCATACGGAATAAATTTGGGCGTTTAATTTGAAGTTTGCCACTTCCTTGTTGAACATTTTTTCCACTTCCAGAAGTCACTGTTTGCACAAATTCTGCACTTAATACATCGACTTTAGCTAAACGCATTTGTAATTCACTTGCCGCATCAGCCAATGCCAAATTACTCAAACCAAGTAAGGTAAGTGCGGCAAATTTTAAGGTTGTTTTTTTCATTTTACTTTCCTTTTAAATTAGTATTCTGGACGATGCGATAAAATTTCACGCTTACCATTTTGCATTGGGCTGACAATCCCTTGTTCTTCCATTTGATCCATAATACGCGCTGCTCGGTTAAAACCTACGCTGAATTTACGTTGAATAGAAGATACTGAAGTTGTACCAGTATTAATAACAAAGTCCATTACTTCATCAAAGAGTGGATCTAATTCTCCACCGTTTGATATCCCTTTTTCTGTACTTTCCTCATCATCTGCGCTTTCTAAAATTCCATCAATATAATCAGGTTTACCACGTGCTCGCCAATCATCGGCAATATTGATGACTTCATCATCACTCATATAGGCTCCATGTACACGGATTAAATCAGATGAACCTTGTCCAGAATAAAGCATATCTCCACGCCCTAAAAGGGCTTCTGCCCCCCCTTGATCAAGAATAGTGCGTGAGTCAATTTTACTTGCCACCGTAAAGGCAATGCGACTTGGAATATTTGCTTTAATTAAACCAGTAATCACATCCACAGAGGGGCGTTGTGTGGCTAAAATTAAATGGATACCAATAGCTCGCGCTTTTTGTGCCAACCGTGCAATCAGCTCTTCGATTTGCTTACCCGCTACCATCATTAAATCAGCAAACTCATCGACAATAACCACAATATAACTCAATTTTTTCAACGCTGGTGGCATTGCATCCATCGTATCGCTCGGTCGCCAAATTGGATTTGGCACAGGCATTCCCATTGCTTCGTATTCATCAATTTTTTCATTAAAGCCTTCAATGTTTCGTACGCGTAAAGCTGAAAGCAACTGATAACGACGTTCCATTTCATCTACGCACCAACGCAACGCATTAGCGGCTTTTTTCATATCCGTTACAACTGGTGTCAGTAAATGCGGAATATCATTATAAACAGAAAGTTCGACGACTTTAGGATCAATCATAATAAATTTCACATCTTCTGGTTGAACACGATAAAGTAAACTTAGAATCATCGTATTCACACCAACAGACTTACCTGATCCCGTAGAACCTGCTACCAATAAATGTGGCATTTTTGCTAAATCAACAATGACTGGTTTACCACTAATATCTTTACCTAAAGCAATAGGTAAAGTTGCCTTGCTATCACGGAATTCATTGCTATCTAACACATCACGTAATGGCACCATTTGACGATGAAGATTTGGGGTTTCAATACCAATATAAGGTTTACCTGGAATAACCTCTGCCACACGAATAGAACGAAACATCAATGCTCTTGCTAAATCGGTATCGATGCTCGTGACTTTTGATGCTTTCACACCCGGCTGTAATTCTAATTCATAACGCGTAACAACAGGGCCAACAAGCACATCTTTTACGCTGGCTTTTACATTAAAATTGCGTAATTGCTGTTCAATACGCTGTGAGGTTTCCATTATTTCATCTGGTGTAATGCGTTGTTCATTTGGCGGATATTTTAAAAGCAAATCCAAACTAGGTAATGGTGTACTCGGTTTTTCACGTTTTGTTGTTTGCTGTTGAAATGCAGGATGAATCAAGCTACCGCTATAACCTTTATAATTAGGCTCTTGATTTTTGTCTAATTGAACGGCTTCCATATTATCCTGTAAGGATAGGTTAAATTTCACTCCATCTTTTTCTAAATCTACCATTTCAGTATTCAAAGATTCATGACTGGGTCTTAATAAAACTGTTGGCATTTCATCTTTTGTTAGCAAAGAAACTTGAGTAAAATCATCCGCACTTTGATTAATTACTAAATCTTCTTGAACAACTGTTTTTACAGGCTTATTCCAAGCTGCGACAAAATCATTTTTGCTTACCCTTTGTTCATCTGAATCACTCGATAAATTCACACTAGGCAAACTTTCAGAATCAAACCCAAAAGAAAATTGCGGTTTTTCATTTTCTTCGTTCGCAAGTTCATATTCTGATTTTATAGAAACCTCTGGATTTAAACCATGAATATTAATTAAATGCGAAGGTTGCTCAACTGAGCTTTCTTCTGCCTCTAAAGATGATTTTTGAGTTTCAATCTCACTATTTTGTTCTACATTGAGATAATTTTGATCTAGATTTTCTGTTTCTGAACGATCTGATTTTACAATCACAATTTGCTCTAATTCTTCCGTTGATTTTTCTTGTTTGGCATTTTCTGATTGCTCATTTTTCATTGTTAGCCAATGATAAAATGCAACAATTAATCGAATTAATGATGCGCCAGAACAAAAAATAAAACCAATTAAAGCAAGCACAAAACCAATTAAAATTGAACCAAATTTACCTAATACGGGATAAAACCAATTTACAACAAGCGATCCGCCTAATACGCCGCCACTCAAATAAAAAGTATTACTTGATAAAAGCAACATACTCACTACACAAAGCCCAATAATCAGCATGGTAAAGCCAAAACTACGTAAAATAATTCGAGTACAGGAAAGCTGTTTAACTGCTTTTGTTTTCAATAAATAAATAGGCACGAGAAAAGCGGTGAAAGGAATAATATGGGCAACATAACCTAAAAAAACAAAAAAAAGATCGATTATCCACGCCCCAAATGAACCTACTTTATTAATTGTGTTTCCATACGCACTGGCTGTTGCCCAAGAATTATCAAGGGGCGTATAACTTGACCAAGCAACAATCAAATAAAGTCCAAAAAGTGCGGTTAATCCCAGCAAAAATTCCGCTAAATACTGTCTTGGCGTAAATCGTTCTGTAATTTGTTTAATCATATTATTTCAATACAAGGAAATTGGTTTGTTTTACTTCTTCCATCACAACATAAGTGCGCGTGTCATTTACACCTGGTAAACGTAACAATGTCGTGCCTAGCAATTTTCGGTATTCCGCCATATCTGCCACACGAGTTTTTAATAAATAATCAAAATCGCCCGATACCAAATGGCATTCTTGAATTTCTTCCAACGCTTGAATCGCTGCATTAAATTCTTCAAACACATCAGGCTTACCCCGTACTAATGTAATTTCAACAATCACTAACAATGGCGCATCCAATAATTCTGGATTTAACAGTGCGCGATACCCCATAATCACACCTTGTTTTTCCAAACGTTTAACTCGCTCTAAACAAGGTGTTGGCGAAAGCCCCACTTTTTTCGACAAATCGATATTGGAAATCTTACCGTTGCGTTGTAATTCATTCAGAATTTTTATATCTATCGCATCCAATGCTTTATTTCGTTTTTTTTCCATTTTCTTTATTTCTTTGCACATAAAAAGGAACAACTATTCTACAGAATTTTCCTTTCATTTTCAGTAGGCGATGATTTTTTATAAATTATCTAACACAGCGAGCGCATCCGTGAGTTTTTTCACAGTAAAAACCTGCATATTTTCGACCGCACTTTTCGGCTTGTTACCAAAAGGAACAATAGCACGTTTAAAACCGTGTTTTGCAGCCTCGCTAATACGTTCCTGTCCACTTGGCACAGGACGAATTTCTCCCGCTAATCCAACTTCGCCAAAAATCACTAAATCTTGCGGCAAAGGGCGATTACGGAAACTTGAAATTAACGCAAGCAACAAAGCTAAATCTGCACTGGTTTCACTGACTTTTACACCACCAACCACATTTACAAAAACATCTTGATCCGCCATTTGCAAACCTCCGTGTCTATGTAAAACCGCCAGTAATAGCGCTAAGCGATTTTGCTCTAATCCCACCGCAACACGGCGAGGATTTGCCAGCATTGAATGATCCACCAAGGCTTGAATTTCCACTAAAAGAGGACGAGTACCCTCCCAAAGCACCATAACGGAGCTGCCCGATGTAATCTCATCACCACGACTTAAAAAGATCGCCGATGGATTTTTCACTTCGCGCAAACCCTGCTCTGTCATTCCAAATACACCTAATTCATTGACTGCACCAAAACGGTTTTTATGGCTACGCAAAGTACGATAACGAGAATCGGCTTCGCCTTCTAATAACAATGAACAGTCAATGGCATGCTCTAACACTTTAGGCCCTGCAAGGGTTCCGTCTTTCGTGACGTGTCCAACCATAATAATCGCCACTTGGCGAGTTTTCGCATAACGGGTGAGGAAAGAAGCACATTCACGCACTTGTGCCACACTTCCTGGCGATGATTGAATATCTGCCAAATGCATTACTTGGATAGAATCTACCACGATAATTTGTGGTTTTAATTGATCCGCCAAATTACAAATCTGTTCCACAGAGGTTTCTGACAACATTTTTAATTGATCATTTGGTAATCCCAATCGGCTTGCGCGCATCGCAACCTGTTGTAATGATTCCTCTCCCGTTACATAAAGTGCGGTCATATTTTTTGCCAAACCACACATAACCTGTAGTAACAATGTACTTTTCCCTGCACCAGGATGCCCACCAATTAAAATCGCACTCCCCGGTACGATCCCGCCGCCCAAAACCCTATCTAATTCACTAAAACCACTGGAAAAACGAGGCGTTTCTTGCAAACTAATTTCAGAGAGCGTTTGAATTTTTGCCTGAGTTTCCCCCGCATAACCACTAAAACGATCATTTTTTGATTTTGCCGTGGAAATTAACCGCACTTCCGTGATTGTATTCCACGCTTTACAAGCGGAACATTGCCCTTGCCAACGAGAAAACTCCGCACCACAATCGTTACATACATAAGCTGTTTTCGGGGCTTTAGCCATTTTATTCTCCGTATTTGCCGTGGATAACTTCCCGTGGGTAAGTATACCCACGGTTAATTATAGTTATAGTGGTTCCCCCTTTGAGGAACATCAAACTACCCCAACGGAGTAGCACTGAGATTAGCCTAGGGTATACCTACCCTAGGTCATAAGATAATTCCATTAATTTGATCATTCGCTCAAAATAAACTCGACTTTTCAAAAGTGCGGTCAATTTTTCAATAGTTTTTTCATTGTCTTTCGTTTCACTATGAAAACGAATCAAATCACGGATTTCAGCAAAGATTTTCTGATTGCTTTCTAACAAAGCTGGTAAGCGCGTTTCTTTTTGTTTTTCTGTTGCCACCGCTTCTAAGATTTTCCCATTTTCATCATAATAATGATAAAGATTAAAAAATGCCCCGACTCGCTCCACTGTTTTCATAAAATCTTGGCTAAAAAGTACGGGAGAAAATGATAAGGTTTCTTCCAAAAGTTTCTGTTCCATTTTCAACACAGAATTAAATTTTGCACAAAAATCTACCGCACTTTCTTCTCGTTCTTCTTTTAAAAAATCACGCCATTTATTGAGCCAATCCGTCAAAAATTGTTTTGAACCTAACAAATAACCACGCTTCGCTTTACTTGCACTACTAAAATAAATATCCCTTTCAAAAGGCAAAGTTTCCACAAAATCAAAAAGATCCTGCACATTGCCAGATTTTAATTCAAATTCAATTTCACAAATAGGCTGTTCATATTCGCCTGCAATAATTTTGCCTTGATCGAATGCCACTTCAATTTTGGATTGTTGAAATTCAACTAACCAAAAAGTGCGGTTAAAATCTGTGGAGAAAATAGGTTGTAGTGTAGAACTAGGTAATTGTTCAAAAGAATAAAGTTCTCTTAATTGCGCATTGGTTGGCGTTTCTTTTTCGGTTAATGGTAAATTATATTCTGGACGACTATGCAATCCACCAACAACTTCGCCGTTAGTTTTAAGCGTTAATGTAAGTTCTTGATCTTCTTGACGAATACGCAACCCCATTTTTTGTTTAGCAAGAAAATGATCGGGATAATCATAATAGGTGTTACCCAAAAATAAATTTTGATGTTCTAAAATCGTAAATTTTGCAAGATATTGTGGCAATTCAATACCTATTTGTGGCGAAATCGCCAATTTTAATTCAATTTCTTGTAACATAATATTCTCCATTTAAATTAACTGGTTAAATATACAATACAATAGAAATAAATCAAGATTTTTGTGGTGTTTTACTTTACATATTAAATAGCTATAAATGAATTTTTATTTATTGTGATTAAAATATTGCGACTTTTAAATAAAAAAATAATCCGAAAAACATAAACAGATTTCATCGGATAATATTGATAATTTTAAATAACAAAGCCAGATTAAAATGTGAATATTTACTAATCTAAATTAGCAATAATTGTGAAATGTCAATTAAAATAAGTAAGATGAAAATATGAATATTTTCATCTTACTCAGCATTTTCAAAAATTTTATCTTTGTTCGGGGTAAATTACTTCAGATGTAACCCATTTCATCCATACTTGCTCTAATAATGGGATTATTGAGGTACTGTCTTCAACCATTGTATTAAGAGCAGACAAAACATTTTCTAATGAATTTGGTTGTTCTTGTAGATAACTTAACAACCAGTAATCTAACTCTGAAAGGATTTGTTGCTGAATCCTAAAATCACTATCACGCCATACAATAACTTGAATTGGCGTATCATCAAATTGTTTAAAGTCACTTGATAAAAAATCAACGTCATAACTTTTTAAATAAGCTGCACCAGATAATTGCATTACGCTATGTCTATTCCACTCAAATTTTTCAGGCACTTTGGCTAAAGAAACTTCTGCGAGTAATTGTGTATTTTCAAAATCCATCAATGCCAATATATTTGTATCAAATATCTCTTTTTCTTGACAAAACAAGAGAAATTCTCCTGCAATATCTTGGAAATAAGGAGAATGGGCATTACCATTTTGCACAAAATTTTCTTTAGCATTTTTCCAATACTCTGGCTCAATATGCAATGGTGCTTCAACAAAACAACGATCAATAAAACCAAAAGCATTATTACGAACTAAACGTGTATATACCGCTAAACGGCTTGCAGCATAACCATTTAAAGGATCTGCATTACCTAACCGAATAGCATTTGCCAATGCTTGCTGAGTTTCTTTCAATGATGACTTAGGCAGCATAAGACATTACCTCTGTGTGAGCGTATTTTTGCTGTAATTGTGCAATATGCTCAACTTCGGCGTAAAGTTCTGCAAATGGTGGGAAGTTGAAATCACGCTCCAATAATGTTGGAGGAATCGTAGGTAGTCGTTGATAGGCATATTCGAGTAAATCCCATACAGTGCCTTTTACAGCTTCTCCGTGTGTATCAATTAATAATTCAGGTAAATGGCGATATGCTCCTTTTACTTTATTAAATGATTCATTTGCTGAATTCTCTACAACTTGTGCAGCAGAATGTTCTTCATCGTGCCCTGCAATATGAATGTAATTAACACGTTTAACATCAACTTGATCTAAAAAGATATAAGGATCAAGCAATCCGTGATTAACACCATTAACATAAATATTATTCACATCTAAATGAATGCCACAATCAGCCTCTTGTGCGATAGCATTTAAAAATTCCACTTCATTCATTGTGCTAGTAGGAGAATGCAAATAATAAGAAGTATTTTCTAATGAAATTTGTAATCCTAAGAAATCTTGCACATCACGTATTCGTTGTGCAACGTGTTTTACTGCTTCTTCTGTAAATGGCATAGGTAATAAATCATATAAATGCCCTTCACATTCACAATAACTTAAATGTTCAGAAAAGAAAGACGAATTATATTGATTAATTAATGCTTTCGTATTACGGAGTAATTCGCGATCAAGTGGTGCTTGCCCACCTAAAGAAAGTGAAAGACCGTGTACTGCTAACGGAAATCTTTCTGCTGCTTGATCAAATTGATAACGTGCCATTCCACCCATTTTACTCCAATTTTCTGGTGCGACTTCAATAAATTGAATAGCGTTATTTGAGGGAAGTTGTAAAAAATCCTCAGCTAAATTCCGACGATAACCTAGTCCAGCGCCTTGTAATTTCATAATTAACTCCTTTTTAATAAAAGCTGGCATAAATTGTTACGCCAGCATAATTATTATTCTTATTTAGAACCGCATTTACCTTCGCCACATTTGCCTTCAGCAGCTTTCGGTTTGCTCGCACCACATTTACCCTCGCCACATTTACCTTCAGCAGATTTAGCTTTGTCTGCACCGCATTTGCCTTCACCACATTTACCTTCTGCAGCTTTTGTTTTGACACATTTATCGCCCACACAAGATGTTGCTGTATTATCAGTACTGCTTGACTTTGATTCAGCCTGTGCTGCTGTCGCTACTGCCATCGTTAATGCACCTGCTAATGCTGTTAATGTTGCTAATTTTTTCATTTGAATAATCTCCTAGAGTTTGAATTTTGAATAAATAATTAGAGAAATTTCAACCAGCTTTTAGTTGGATAAACCTTCTTAATAAGCGTGTCTAAAGAGAGTTTCCCCGCTCCCTGCGTAATTAAGATTAATAAAGTCACCACATAAATTAATGGTAATTTATAACCATTATCACATACGTTATAACCTGAATCGGCGTGAATGCTATACCACGCGACAGAGATTAAAATCGTTAAACTTAATGCACTAAAACGTGTTAGTACCCCAAATATCAGCAAGAATGGGAAAATTAATTCTGATCCCATTGCAACGTGCCAATTAATATCGGCAGGAATAAGATTAAATGGAAAAGGAAAACGATCTTGTATTTCAGCGAACCAATTTTGTCCATTCCATTTTTCTAATCCTGATTCAAAAAATTCCCACGCGAGAAAAAAGCGTAAAATCAATAAACTTACGCCACTGCCGATACCTTGCATCTTACAATCCTTCATTTTTTTACCTTTCAAATTTTCTCGCTTTTAAAGCGAAAAGTGTATTGAGTTACTTATCTTACCACACTAGGAAATATTACCCAGTTGCTTACTTAGTCGAAGATAAACCTTTTTTCTTACAAATTTTTTTGAAAAATTTTAACTATCAACAAAAATCGGGTAATATGCGCACGAATTTTTAACCCCTTAATTTGGAGTAAATCACTTATGGCAATGAATAATATTCTCGGATTATTTGCCCATTCGCCTCTCAAACCGTTACAAAAACACTCTGAAAAAGTGACCGAATGTAGCGATCTTTTGATTCCTTTTTTTCAAACTACTTTCTCAAAGAATTGGGAACAAGCGGAAGAAAAACGCTTAGAAATTTCTCAATGTGAACGCGAAGCAGATAGTTTAAAACGTGAAATTCGATTGAAATTGCCACGTGGTTTATTCTTACCTATCGATCGTACTGATCTTTTAGAATTAGTCACGCAACAAGATAAACTTGCCAATTATGCCAAAGATATTGCAGGCCGTATGATTGGTCGTCAATTTGGTATTCCTGAAGAAATGCAAGAAGAATTCTTACATTACGTAAAACGAAGTTTAGATGCTATTCATCAAGCTCACCGAGTAATAGAAGAAATGGATAAGCTATTAGAAACGGGTTTTAAAGGCCGTGAACTCAAATTAGTCAATGATATGATTCAAGAACTTGATTCAATTGAAGATGATACAGACCAAATGCAGATCAAATTGCGTAAAATGCTTTACACCATCGAAAGCCGTTATAATCCAATTGATGTAATGTTCTTATATAAAATTATTGAATGGGTTGGCGTTTTGGCTGACCAAGCACAACGTGTCGGTTCGCGCATTGAATTAATGCTCGCACGTTCATAATCAACAAAACATAGGAAATAAACTATGGAAATTATTAGTCAATATGGTTCTTGGTTGGTGTGGATCACAGCAGCCTTTGGCTTTTTTATGGCGTTCGGAATTGGAGCGAATGATGTCTCAAATTCAATGGGAACATCAGTAGGATCTGGTACCATAACCGTCAAACAAGCAATTATTATCGCATTAATTTTTGAATCTGCTGGTGCCTATCTAGCAGGTGGTGAAGTAACACAAACCATTAAAAGTGGTGTAATCGATCCAATGCAATTTGTCGATACGCCAGATATTTTAGCTCTAGGTATGCTTTCAACCTTATTTGCATCGGGTGCTTGGTTATTTATTGCAACCAAAATGGGTTGGCCAGTTTCTGGTACACACACTATTATTGGTGCAATTATTGGATTTGCCTGTATTACGATTGGCCCTAGTTCTGTAGATTGGTCAAAGATTGGCAGCATCGTTGGTAGCTGGTTTGTCACGCCTGTCATTGCGGGTATTTTGGCTTATGCAATCTTTGCAAGTACGCAAAAACTTATTTTTGATACCGAACAACCACTAAAAAATGCAAAAAAATATGGCCCTTATTATATGGGGATAACCGTGTTTGTACTTTGTATCGTGACGATGAAAAAAGGCTTAAAACACGTAGGCTTAAATCTTTCAAACAGTGAAACTTTAATCATTTCACTTGCCATCAGTCTTATCGGAATGTTTTTCTTCCATTTCTATTTTAAAAGCAAAACCTTCACTCAATCAGCAAACAAAGGCACTTTTGGTGCAGTAGAAAAAGTCTTCAGTATTTTAATGTTATTAACCGCTTGTGCGATGGCATTTGCGCACGGTTCTAATGACGTAGCCAATGCAATTGGCCCTCTTTCTGCAGTGGTCTCTATTGTAAATGAAGGCGGTAAAATTGTTTCAGGTGGAGCCTTAACTTGGTGGATTTTACCACTAGGTGCATTAGGTATTGCAGTAGGCTTAATTACTATGGGACAAAAAGTGATGGCGACTGTTGGATCTGGGATTACCGATTTAACGCCAAGCCGTGGCTTTGCTGCTCAATTTGCTACAGCGATGACCGTTGTCGTGGCATCAGGCACAGGCTTACCCATCTCAACAACACAAACACTTGTTGGAGCTATTTTAGGTATCGGCTTTGCACGTGGTATCGCAGCACTGAATTTAACGGTTATCCGAAACATCATTAGTTCTTGGATTGTCACATTACCAGCAGGCGCATTTTTCGCCATTATTATTTTCTATGTGCTAAGAACTATCTTTAATTAATTGATCTCAATAAAAAGTGCGGTTAATTTTAACCGCACTTTTGTTGTGATGTTTAAGGGGAAAAAATGAAAAAGATCTATAAAGCCTTAATCTCATCTTTACTTTTAAGCACATCAATAAATGTTGCTTATGCGGAAACCCAATATGTTACTGAAAATTTAAGTACTTTCTTACGTCGTGGTGCAGGCGAACAATTTAAAATTGCAGGTTCAATTCAAGCAGGCGAAGCGGTGAATGTATTAGATCGCCAAGGCAAATACACACTCATTCGCGACAATAAAAATCGTGAAGCTTGGATTTTAAATTCAGACTTAAGCAGTACGCCAAGTAGTAAAGAAGAAAATCCAAAATTAAAAGCGCAAGTCCAAGAATTAACCTTAAAACTTAGTCGTTTAGATGGCGATTGGCAGCAACGTACCGTAGAAATGCAACGTCGAACCAAACAAGCTGAGCAACAAAGTGCGGATCTTTTAGAACAAAATTCACAATTGAAACGTGAACTTGAAATGACCAAAAATAAAAATCGTGATTTAGAAGCGATACTTGATGCAGGTAAACGAGAAATTGCGATCCAATGGTTTATTTATGGCGGTTCAGTATTAGGCGTAGGCTTACTCTTCGGCTTGCTCATTCCTTATGTGTTACCAAAACGTCGCCGTCGTGATGGCTGGGCATAATCACGAATGAAAGTTTATTTGGTTGGTGGGGCTGTTCGCGATCAATTATTGGGGTTACCAGTAAAAGATCGTGATTGGATTGTGGTAGGCACAGACCCCGCTACGCTACTCTCTCTCGGTTATCAGCAAGTAGGCAAAGATTTTCCAGTTTTTCTCAATCCTAAAACAAAAGAAGAATATGCGCTTGCCCGAACAGAACGTAAATCTAGCGCAGGTTACACGGGCTTTATTTGTGATTTTTCCCCAACAATCACATTAGAACAAGATTTAATTCGACGAGATCTCACTATTAACGCCATGGCTCAAAGCGAAGACGGTGAAATTATCGATCCTTATGGCGGAAAACAAGATTTAGAAAATCGAATTTTGCGCCATATTTCTCCCGCTTTTTCAGAAGATCCTTTACGAGTATTACGCGTGGCACGCTTTGCTGCCCGTTATCATTCCCTCGGTTTTAAAATCGCCTCGGAAACATTAGCTTTAATGGCAGAACTTGCCCTATCGGGAGAATTACAACATCTCACGGCGGAACGCATTTGGCTAGAAACAGAAAAAGCCTTAAACGAAAAAAATCCTGAAATTTATTTTGAAACCTTACATAAAACAGGCGCATTAAGCGTTTTATTTTCTGAAATCGATGCCCTTTATGGGGTGCCAAATCCAGTAAAACATCATCCCGAAGTGGATAGTTTTATTCATACCATGTTGGTATTAAAACAAGCGGTTAATTTGACTGAAAATAACCCTATCCTAAATAAAAGTGCGGTTCGTTTTGCGGCTATTTGTCATGATCTTGGCAAGGCTCTTACACCTCAAAATATTCTTCCTCATCATTATGGGCATGAACAAGCTGGCATAAAACCGACTAGAACCTTGTGCAAACGCTTGAAGGTTCCAAGTTATTTTCAAGAACTTGCAGAACTGACTTGTGAATTTCACACGCATATTCACAAAGCCTTTGAGCTTCGAGCTGAAACCGTCATAACGCTGTTTAATCGTTTTGATGTGTGGAGAAAACCACAACGCTTTCAAGAATTTCTACAAGTATGTCTCGCTGATACTCGAGGTAGAACAGGTTTTGAAACTAAAGACTATCCACAAATAGATTACATCAATCAATTATTACACTCTGCAAATGAAGTAGATGTACAGCAAGTTATTGCCGATGGATTTGAGAAACAAGCAATCAAAAATGAATTGACGAAACGAAGAATCTTAGCGGTTAAACAAACAAAAACGAATTACCCAAAAAATTAACACATAAAAGTAACTTTACTCAATTAAACTAAATCCTTAAAATACGTGAGCTTATTAACTTGATGAATAATATGAAAACCTTTAAATTTCTCACCGCACTTTTTGCCACTGCGATTCTAACCGCTTGCACATTAGATATGGAACGTCCTACTAATGTACAATACATTGATAAAACGGATGCGATATGGCAACAACATTTACAAAAGATTCAAAAAATTCAATCCTATCAAGCCAAAGGACAAATTGGTTATATCAGTCCTACAGAACGTTTTTCTAGCCGCTTTGAATGGCAATACCAAAATCCGAAATCTTATACGCTTAAACTCTATTCTTTAATCAGTAAATCTACCCTGTTGATTCAAATGCATCAAAGCGGGATAACAATTTCCGATAACAACGGCAATCAACAATCTGCAGCCAATGCTAAACTACTATTACAAGAGATCATTGGCATGGATGTGCCATTAGAACATTTAGCTTATTGGTTGAAAGGCCAACCCGCAATGAACGCAGATTATCAAGTTGGCACCAACCATTTACTTGGCGCATTTACTTACCATGTGGATGGTTCTCAATGGACGGCAGATTATCTAACCTATCACTCAAATAATTCAATGCCTGAAAATATTTTGCTGAAAAATGACAGCACGAAACAAACCTTAAAAATTCGCGTAGACGAGTGGATTTACTAATGAATACATTAATGAAATCACATCAATTTTCTACCGCACTTTGCCAAAATACAACAGAATCAAATGGGCAGCCATTACGCTTCCCTAGCCCAGCCAAACTGAATTTATTTCTTTATATCAATGGAAAATTGCCGAACGGCTATCATGAATTACAAACGCTTTTCCAATTTTTAGATTTTGGCGATTGGTTAGACATTAGTATTCGGGAACAAGATAATCAAATTGTTTTAACGCCAGAAATTCCAAATCTAAAAACGGAAAATAATCTAATTTATCGAGCCGCAAAACTTTTACAAGAAAAAGCCAATATTCAATTGGGTGCAAATATTCATTTAGATAAAATTCTTCCAATGGGAGGCGGTGTTGGTGGTGGTTCATCCAATGCAGCAACCGCATTGGTCGCTTTAAATTATTTATGGCAAGCCAATTTATCCATTGATGAACTGGCAAAATTGGGATTAACATTAGGCGCGGATGTGCCAATATTTGTACATGGACAGGCAGCTTTTGCTGAAGGCGTCGGGGAAAAAATCACTTATTGTGAACCTGCCGAAAAATGGTTTGTTATATTAAAACCCGATGATTCAATATCGACGGCTGTCATCTTTCAAGATCCAAATTTACCACGTAATACACCGAAAAAATCCCTCGAACAACTTTTGAGTGAACCTTATAAAAACGATTGCGAAAAAGTTGTGATAAATCATTATTCAAACGTTGAAAAAGCGTTAAACTGGTTGCTACAATATGCGCCGGCAAGATTAACAGGAACGGGAGCCTGTGTTTTTGCTAAATTTGATCATGAAGCAGAAGCGCAAGCGGTATTTAGAAAAAAACCAGAAGCATTTTTTGGTTTCGTCGCTAAAGGACTCAATGTGTCTCCCTTGCACGCAATGTTGAAGCAGCTATCATCAACTCATACTCATAGACAATCTAAACCTGAGGTTTTATAAAATGCCTGACATTAAACTCTTCGCGGGTAATGCTACACCTGAACTTGCAAAACGTATTTCTGAACGTTTATATATTTCACTAGGCGATGCAACAGTCGCTCGTTTCAGCGATGGAGAAATTCAAGTTCAAATTAATGAAAATGTGCGTGGTGCGGATGTATTTATCATCCAATCAACTTGTGCGCCAACCAATGATAACTTGATGGAATTGGTTGTGATGGTAGATGCGTTACGTCGCGCATCTGCTGGTCGTATTACTGCCGTGATTCCTTATTTCGGCTATGCTCGCCAAGATCGTCGTGTTCGTTCTGCTCGTGTGCCTATTACCGCTAAAGTTGTGGCAGATTTACTTTCAATTGTTGGTATTGACCGTGTCTTAACCTGTGACCTACACGCAGAACAAATCCAAGGTTTCTTTGATGTTCCCGTAGACAACGTATTTGGTTCGCCAGTTTTAATTCACGATATTTTGAAAAAATCTGATCTTAAAAATCCAATTGTTGTTTCCCCAGATATTGGCGGCGTTGTGCGTGCTCGTGCTGTCGCTAAATTATTAAATGATACGGATATGGCTATTATTGACAAACGTCGCCCTCGTGCAAACGTAGCACAAGTGATGCATATTATCGGTGATGTTGCAGACCGTGATTGTATTTTGGTTGATGATATGATTGATACTGGCGGTACGCTTTGTAAAGCGGCAGAAGCATTAAAAGAACGTGGTGCAAAACGTGTTTTTGCTTATGCAACTCACGCCGTTTTCTCTGGTGCAGCAGCCAAAAATTTAGCCAGCGATGCCATTGATGAAGTTGTAGTTACTGACACGATTCCTCTATCAGAAGAAATGAAAGCGATCGGTAAAGTTCGCGTGCTTACGCTTTCTTCCATGCTGGCAGAAGCCATTCGCCGCATTAGCAACGAAGAATCTATTTCTGCGATGTTTAACTAAATTAAAATTTCAATAAAAAATACCGCACTTTTATTGCCAAAGTGCGGTATTTTTTTATCTATTTTATTCCACAGTCACACGCGCAAATTTTCGTTTACCCACTTGGTAAACATTTGTACCTTTCGGTGCATTATCTTTTACGTTATCGACTTTTTCACCATTGATTTTTACACCGCCTTGTTGAGCAGAGCGAATCGCTTCAGAAGTGGAAGGAACAAGACCTGCTTCTTTTAATAAGGTGGCTAAACCAATTTCCCCAGAGAACGTAAATTCAGGCATTTCATCAGGCATTGCACCTTTTTGGAAACGGTTAATAAATTCTTGTTCTGCAGCGTTTGCTGCCTCTTCATTGTGGAAACGTGCAATTAATTCTTTTGCTAATAAGATTTTTACATCACGTGGATTTTTACCGTTTTCTACTTCCGATTTTAATTGTGCAATTTCGTTTAATGGACGGAATGAAAGAAGGTTATACCAATTCCACATCAGTTCATCAGAAATTGACATCACTTTACCGAACATATCGCTTGGTGCTTCCGTTACGCCAATATAGTTACCAAGTGATTTAGACATTTTTTTCTCGCCGTCTAAGCCAACGAGTAATGGGAGTGTAATCGCAACCTGTGGTTTTTTGCCTGCTGATTTCTGTAATTCACGACCAACAAGTAAGTTGAATTTTTGGTCTGTACCGCCTAGTTCCACATCTGCATCTAATGCAACAGAATCGTAGCCTTGCAGTAATGGATAAATAAATTCATGGATGGCAATGGGTTGGTTGTTTCCAAAGCGTTTTTTGAAGTCGTCACGTTCAAGCATACGCGCAACCGTATAGTTGCTTGCAAGGCGAATCATACCTTCTGTACCAAGTTTGCTTAACCATTCAGAGTTGAAGACGATTTTGGTTTTTTGTGGATCGAGAATTTTATAAATTTGCTCTTTATAGGTTTCCGCATTGCGCAATACATCTTCACGGCTAAGTGGAGGACGAGTCGCATTTTTGCCCGATGGATCGCCCACCATTCCAGTAAAATCGCCAATTAAGAAATAGACTTCATGACCGAGTTGTTGAAATTGACGTAATTTGTTTAATACAACAGTATGTCCTAAATGAATATCTGGTGCGGTTGGATCTGCGCCTAATTTTACTTTTAATGGGCGATTTTCTTTCAATTTTTCGATTAAATCCGCTTCTGAAAGGATTTCATCAGTACCACGCTTTAGTTCCGCGAGAACGGTATTAATGTCAGTCATTATTATTTCCTAATTATGTTTTTTGAAAGGTTTCATTATAGGGATTCTTAGCAATTTGTGAATAAAAAAAACGCCTATTTGTGGGGAAATAGGCGGGAATGTTGGAGTGATTATCTAATATTGTTGTTGGAATGATTAGATGATAATTGTTATCAATAACTTTGTCAATAAATAAATGAAAATAATTCTCAAAAAATATTATTTTATATAAGGCACCGATTCTGTCAAAGAAAGTGCGGTAGGAATTTCATTAGAAATTTCAAATTGTCCCGCATAAGCATAGGCTTCAACACCTTGTTCCATTGCTTCTTTTAATAAGCGATCATATTCAGGATCGATATATTCCGCAATTTTGAAACGATCAAACCCATTATGTAACCCAGCAAATAGCACTACTGCTCGATGACCTTGTTTTTTCATTGCCAATAATTCTCGAACGTGTTTTTGTCCACGCGTAGTAACCGCATCGGGAAACATACCTAAATTGCCTTTTACAAGCGTGATTGATTTCACTTCTACATAACAATCAAGCAAGCCTTCGCCTTTTAGTAAGAAATCAATTCGGCTATTTTCTTCGCCGTATTTCACTTCAGGGTAAATTTCATCATACATTGCCAATTCTTTGATTTGCTTATTTTGCAATGCTTCAAAGACAAGCTGATTAGAACGATGCGTATTGATACAGCAAAGCTGTCCATTTGCGAGTTGAGTAAGCTCCCAAGAATGGGGATATTTACGAGTTTGACTATCGGAATGTGAATACCAAATTGTGTCGCCTTTCTCTCCGCACCCAGTCATCGCACCTGTATTGGCACAATGAATTGTCATAACATCACCAGTTGGCAATTCAATATCCGCAAGAAAGCGTTTGTAACGACGAATTAATTTTGCCGATTGTAAAGCTGGAAGTTGCATAAAGTTCCTTATTTAAGTTTTTCTAAACGTTGTAAAATAGCGTTGTCGTTCATAGCTTGCATTTTTTTCATTCTCAAAGAAAGTAAGATCGCCGCAAAAGTGAGCGAGACCACAAAGGCAATCCAGAAACCTTTCGCATCAATGTGTGGCACAAGCCAATCTGTACGACCGAGCGTATAACCAAGTGGCACACCAATTACCCAATAAGAGAAAAGAGTAATATATAAAATCATTTTGGTATCTTTATAACCACGTAAAATGCCACCAACCACCATTTGAATGGTATCTGAAAATTGATAAAGTGCGGCAAATAATAATAAATTTGCCGCCATTGCAATGACAATTTCATCTGTTACGAAAATAGAGGCAATTTCATAACGGAAAAAAATCGTAATTAATGCAGTAATAATTGTCACAGTTAGCCCTAATAATAATGCGGCATAGCCAATTTTCTTCGCATTTTGTGGAGAACCTGCACCCAATGCTTGTCCAACTAAAATCGTCGTTGCCATACCAATCGACATAGGGAACATAAAAATAAAAGAACTGGTATTCAATGTGATTTGATGGCTTGCGACAATAGTTGCACCCAGCGGAGAAAGCATTAAGGACGTAAGTGCATATAACGCCACTTCGCAACAAATTGCAATGGCAATGGGTAATCCTAAACGCAGTAATTTTTTAAGTGTTTTCGGATTTGGCATTTCAATTAATTGACTAAATACTTTTAGTGAACGTTCTTGAGTATTCGTGTAGGAATAGAAAATCATCATTAAGCACATTGCCCAGTTCACAATAGCTGTCGCAATACCACAGCCCACCGCACCAAAAGCAGGCATACCAAATTTTCCATAAATAAAAATGTAATTAAGCGGAATATTAATCAATAAACCTAAAAAGGTAATGACCATCGCAGGCTTGGTTTTCTCAATCCCATCATTTAAACAACGAAAATTAATCAGCATCAAATAAGCTGGCAATCCCCACAACATGGCATGTAAATAATCGCGTGCTAAATCTGACATTTTGCTTTCCATTTGCATATATTGCAGCGGAATTTCACAGAAATAAATCAGTAAACCTAAAGGAATACTCACGCCTAACACAAGCCAAATGCCTTGGCGAACTTGATGTGCAATGCGATGGTGTTGGCCTGAACCATTCAAATAAGAAATTGTAGGCGGCAATGCCAACAATAAACCTTGCCCAAAAAACATCAATGGCATCCAAATTGAAGCACCAATAGAAATGGCTGCCATATCAGTGGAACTCACTCGCCCCGCCATAATGGTATCCGCTAATCCCATTGAGTTTTGTGCAATTTGCGCTAATAAAATAGGCAAGGAAATTTTAATCAACTTTTTAATATCAGCGTGGTATTGAGATAAAAGACGAAAATTCATAAATTTGATATACTGCTAAAAATTTTTAGAAAAGGAAAAAATTATGTTTACTGGAATTGTCCAAGGCACCGTCCCTATCCACTCCATTAAAGAAAAGGCTAATTTTAGAACACAAGTAGTAAAATTACCACCTGAAATGCGTAAAGATCTGGAAATTGGCGCATCAGTAGCAAATAACGGCGTATGTTTAACTGTAACTGAAATTAACGGCGATCTGGTTAGCTTTGATCTGATGCAAGAAACCTTAAGAATTACAAATCTCGGCACAGTAAAAGTGGGCGATTATGTGAATATCGAACGTGCTATGCAAATGGGAACGGAAATTGGCGGACATTTATTATCTGGTCATATTTATTGCACCGCAAAAATTTCAGATATTATCGCTAGTGAAAATAACCGACAAATTTGGTTCGAGCTGCCAAGCACAGATGTAATGAAATATATTTTAACGAAAGGATTTGTTGCGGTAGATGGCATTAGCCTCACTATTGGAGAAGTAAAAGACACTCAATTCTGTGTAAATTTAATCCCTGAAACTTTGCAACGAACCTTAATGGGGCAACGTAAAGTGGGCGATATTGTGAATATTGAAATCGATCCTCAAACGCAAGCCATTGTAGATACGGTAGAAAATTATTTGCAGTCAAAAAATTTTTAGTTCATTTAAAATATTAAACAATTAAGTAAAGTGAGAATGGGCATAAAGCCTATTCTCACATCATCAAGTGTTACTGCAACGCTTTCTCAATTTTTTCAAATAAATCTTTTGACAGATTTTCTACAACGCTTAGGCGTTCTAAAGCACGTTTCATCAGCGTTTGGCGTTGGGCATCAAAGCGAGAAAAACGAATTAATGGCTCGATTAAACGCGCAGCCACTTGCGGATTACTTTCATTTAAACGGATTAACACATCCGTTAAGAAACGATAGCCTGATCCACTTACATTATGGAATGCTTTTAAGTTGTGATTTGCAAAGCTACCTACTAATGCACGTAAACGGTTTGGATTATTAAAATTAAAACTTGGGTGATCCATTAATAACTGAATAATTTCCAACACATTTTCATCTGGGCGAGTGGCTTGTAATGCAAACCATTTATCCATCACTAATCCATCGTGTTGCCATTTTTGTTCAAAATCAGCTAACAACGCATCTCTGCAAGGTAATGCCGCTTTAGTTGCAACACTTAATGCAGCCAATGTATCTGTCATATTATTCGCATTATTGTAGTGTTTTTGCACTAGGTTGTTGCCCAAATTGGTGTAAGCCAAATAAGTTAAGCAAAGATTACGCATTGCACGCAAGGCAATGTCTTGTTGCGTAACTTGATAATCATCAAGACGAATATGGGTATAAACACGCAAGAAATCATCTTTTAAAGATTCTGCAATTTGAGCTTGCATAAATGCTCTTGCGGCTGAAATACCATCAGGATCGATGGTTTTGAAACCCTCGGCAAATTCCATTTCTTTCGGCAGTGTGAGAATTAAGGTTGCTAGTTCAATATCTTTCTCATAATGGTTCAGAACATAAGAAAGTGCGGTCAAAATTTCAGGCGAAATTTCTAAAGCCTCGCCTTGTTGGAAACGCACAACATTACGACGCAATTCTTGGGTAAATAACATTTGAGCCGCATCCCAACGGATAAATTGATTATCTGCAAATTTAAGCAAGCCTAATAACTGCTCCGTTTTATAATCATAATCCAGTTTTACTGGCGCAGAAAAATCACATAGCAATGCGGGAATTGGGCGACCATAAATGCCGTGAAACTCGAAGACTTGGTCTTTTTCAGTAATATTTAATACATCACTCAACAATTCGCCATTATGTTGTAGCATTTGTTTCGTGCCGTTCGCATCATAAAGCGCGATTTTTAATGGAATATGTAAATTCACTTTTTCCATTTGATCTGCGGTTGGCGGTGTGGATTGTGAAACCGTTAAACGATAAGTATGCGTTTTTTCGTCATAAGCATCACTAATCAATAATTCTGGGGTACCCGATTGGCTATACCAACGGCGGAATTGGTTTAAATCGAGGTTATTTGCCCGTTCCATCGCAGAAACAAAGTCTTCACAGGTTGCCGCTTTGCCATCGTTTTCAGCAATATAAAGTTGCATGCCTTTTTGGAAGCCTTGCTCCCCTAATAAAGTGTGCAACATACGAATCACTTCTGCCCCTTTTTCATATACTGTCACCGTGTAAAAGTTATTCATTTCAATCACTTTTTCAGGGCGGATTGGGTGCGACATTGGGCTTGCATCTTCGGCAAATTGCACGGTGCGTAAAAATTTCACATTATTAATGCGATTTACTGCACGAGAACCTGTATCTGAAGAAAACTCTTGATCACGGAAAACCGTTAAACCTTCTTTCAAACTTAATTGAAACCAATCACGGCAGGTTACACGATTGCCTGTCCAGTTATGGAAATATTCGTGTGCAATCACACTTTCAATGGCAAGATAATCTTCATCTGTTGCTGTTTGTGGGTTTGCCAACACAAATTTAGAGTTAAAAATATTCAACCCTTTATTTTCCATTGCGCCCATATTGAAGAAATCGACAGCAACGATCATATAAATATCTAAGTCGTATTCTAAATTAAAGCGATCTTCATCCCATTTCATCGCTTTTTTCAGACTTTCCATTGCCCAAGTTGCACGGTTAAGATTGCCGCGATCCACATAAAGTTCTAATGCAACTTCTCGTCCACTTTTAGTTACAAATTTATCTTGTAATAAATCAAAATCTCCCGCCACTAAAGCAAATAAATAGCTTGGTTTTGGGAAAGGATCATTCCATTCCACCCAATGGCGACCATCTTCTAATTCGCCACTTGCAATACGATTACCATTAGAAAGTAAGAATGGATATTTGCTTTTGTCCGCCGTAATTTTGGTTGTATAGCGCGCCAATACATCTGGACGGTCAAGCATATAAGTGATTTGACGGAAACCTTCCGCCTCACATTGCGTACAAATACCTTCGCCAGACTGATATAGCCCTTGTAATGACGTATTTTCAGCTGGTACAAGGAAAGTCACAATTTCAAGCTCAAATTCTTCCGCACTTTTGTCTTTTAAATCGAGCGTTAAACTCTCGCCATCTTGTTGATAAGCAGAAAATGGCTCGCCATTAAATTTAATAGAAGAAAACTGGAAGCTATGCCCGTCTAAACGCAAAGCAGTCGCTTCATTATTTAAGCGTTGGAATTTTGTGGTTGCGGTTACCACAGTATGTTTAGGATCAAGTTGAAAATCTAAATAAATGTCAGTGACCGTAAAATCAGGTTGTTTGTAATCTTTTCTATATTTTGCTTTGGCTAACATAATTTGACCTATTCTTATAAAAATTGTGCTTAGGATAAAATTTTATCCTTAAAGTTGCAATGGTATTTTCCTATAAAAGCTATTTAGCAAACGTTTGCTTGATATATGTAATCTATGCTATTCTACACCACGTTTTAATTAAAAAAATTGAGAAAATAGCATGTCAAAAACTGCACAAATTGCCGTTGTAATGGGTTCCAAAAGCGATTGGGCTACTATGCAAGAGGCAACTCAGATTTTAGATGAATTAAACGTGCCTTATCATGTGGAAGTCGTCTCGGCTCATCGTACGCCTGATAAACTTTTTGAATTTGCTGAAAATGCACAAAAAAATGGTTACAAAGTAATTATTGCTGGTGCAGGCGGTGCGGCACATTTACCTGGTATGATCGCAGCCAAAACACTTGTGCCAGTGCTGGGGGTGCCAGTAAAAAGTTCTATGTTAAGTGGTGTGGATAGCCTTTATTCAATTGTGCAAATGCCAAAAGGGATTCCAGTCGGAACATTAGCGATTGGCTCTGCAGGCGCGGCAAATGCTGGGTTGTTAGCAGCCCAAATTCTAGCAGGTTGGGATGCAGAATTGCTTTCACGCTTGCAATCTTTCCGTGAAAGCCAAACTCGTGCTGTACTGGACAATCCCGATCCACGCACATAAAAATATCTTCAGATCTGACCGCACTTTTAAAGTGCGGTTGTTTTTTCGTAAATTTAACGAGAAATATTATGCAAAACTCCACCTTATACCCAACCGTTTATGTTCTCGGCAACGGACAACTCGGCAGAATGTTAGGTTACGCTGGTGCACCTTTAGATATTTATGTTGAACCCTTAGCCTTCAATGCGCCAGTTTTTGACTTACCTGAAAATGCGATCATCACGGCGGAAATTGAACGCTGGGAAAAAACGCCTTTGACTGAATTACTCAGCAATCATAAAAACTTCGTTAATCAACATGTATTTGGATTATTAGCCGATCGTTTTACGCAAAAATCCTTGCTTGATGAACTGAATATTTCTACCTCACCTTGGTGTTTATTAAAAGATAAAACACAATGGAATGATGTTTTCCAAACTGTTGGCGAGAAAGTCGTCGTTAAACGCAGAACAGGCGGATATGATGGGCGTGGTCAATGGATTATCAGCGATAAAAACAAAGCGGACATTACCGATGACTTATTTGGTGAAGTGATCGCAGAAAAATTTATTCCTTTCGATTATGAAGTTTCTATTGTGGGCGCGAGATTTAAAAATGGCGAAAAACATTTTTATCCCGTTACACATAACCTGCAACAAAACGGCATTTTGCGTTACAGTGTGGTTGATATTGCGTTTCCTCAACAATCTACACAACAAAAGCAAGCAGAAGCCATGCTCGGCAAAATTATGGATAAATTAGGCTATGTGGGTGTCATGGCAATGGAATGTTTTGTTGTAGGCGACAAATTACTGATTAACGAACTTGCGCCTCGCGTACATAACAGTGGGCATTGGACACAACTAGGCTGTGCTATCAGTCAATTTGAATTACATTTACGTACGCTACTCAATTTGCCAACGCCTGAATTACAAACGTTCGCCCCAAGTGTAATGATTAATTTAATCGGCACCAATCATAACCCTAAATGGCTTAACATACCTTTTGCACAGCTTCATTGGTACGGTAAAGAAGTGAGAGCTGGGCGTAAAGTTGGGCATATTAATCTTTCCCATCCCAATAAAACGGTCATTATTCAACAATTAGAAAAGCTCCGAATTGAATTACCCGAAGATTATCAATCGGGATTAAATTGGGCGATTGAAAAACTAAAATAATGTAAAAAATGACCGCACTTTTTGATAAATATTTAAAAATATTAAAGTGCGGTTAATTTTTATAAAAATCTTTCTTGATAAAATAAAACGGCTGAAGTATAAAATTATCCACCACACAACTGATACATAAGGAAAAGCTATGTTTGAACATATTAAAGCGGCACCAGCCGATCCAATCTTAGGCTTAGGCGAAGCATTCAAATCTGAAACTCGCGAAAATAAAATTAACTTGGGCATTGGCGTTTATAAAGATGCGCAAGGCACAACCCCGATTATGCGTGCGGTAAAAGAAGCAGAAAAACGCTTATTTGATAAGGAAAAAACGAAAAATTATCTGACTATCGATGGTATTGCTGATTATAACGAACAAACAAAAGCGTTACTTTTCGGTAAAGATTCTGAAGTCATCAAATCTAATCGTGCAAGAACAGTACAAAGTTTAGGCGGCACTGGTGCATTACGCATTGCGGCAGAATTTATTAAACGCCAAACCAAAGCACAAAATGTTTGGATCAGCACACCAACTTGGCCAAATCACAATGCGATTTTCAATGCCGTCGGTATGACAATTCGTGAATATCGTTATTATGATGCTGAACGCAAAGCCCTTGATTGGGATCATTTACTTGAAGATTTAAGCCAAGCAAGCGAAGGCGATGTGGTGCTTTTACACGGTTGTTGCCACAACCCAACGGGTATTGACCCAACCCCTGAACAATGGCAAGAATTAGCCGCACTTTCAGCAAAAAATGGCTGGTTACCACTCTTTGACTTTGCTTATCAAGGTTTAGCCAATGGCTTAGATGAAGATGCTTACGGTTTACGTGCTTTTGCGGCAAATCATAAAGAATTATTAGTGGCGAGTTCATTCTCTAAAAACTTTGGTTTATATAATGAACGTGTGGGGGCATTTACCCTTGTGGCAGAAAATGCAGAAATTGCATCAACTGCATTAACACAAGTGAAATCAATTATTCGTACACTCTACTCTAATCCTGCATCTCACGGTGGCGCAACTGTAGCAACGGTATTAAATGACACTCAACTTCGCCAAGAATGGGAAAATGAATTAACTGAAATGCGTGAACGCATCAAAAAAATGCGTCATTTATTCGTTCAGCTATTAAAAGAATACGGTGCAGAACAAGATTTCAGCTTTATTATTGAACAAAACGGTATGTTCTCTTTCAGTGGATTAACAGGGGAACAAGTGGATCGCTTAAAAAATGAATTTGCCATTTACGCTGTTCGTTCTGGTCGTATCAACGTAGCTGGAATCACAGAAGATAATATTCGCTATTTATGTGAAAGTATCGTGAAAGTGCTTTAATAGGGTTACAAATAATATATCCTCTAAAATATTGTAAGTAAAAAATAAAGCCTTGATTATCAAGGCTTTAATTTTATCTAATCATTAACAAATTCTCGGCAATGGTTCATTTGTTGGTAAATCTAATAATCGACTTTATCCAAAAATGCCCACTAAACGCACTTTTTTATCGGTTATCACTTTCCCAATCACAGCCGCATTTTTACCTAATGGATATAGAAATCATAAACTAATAATTTCTGTGGCTAATTCGTTAATAAATCCATGATGATGGGATGAAATCAAAATGGGTAAGGAAAGTTCTCGCAAAAGTGCGGTCAATTTTTCAGTATTTTTTCGATCTAATCCATTGGTGGGTTCATCTAATAATAAAATTTTTGGCTGCATCGCTAAAACACCAGCAAGTGCGGTAAAATTTTTCTCACCACCAGATAAGGTATGCACCATACGATCTTTTAAACGTGTGATACCAAGACGTTCTAATTGCTGCTCTGCGATGTGATACGCCTGCTCTCTTGGAATATTTTGGTTTAATGGCCCGAAGGCAATATCATCCAATACTGTTGGGCCAAAAAGTTGATCATCCGCATTTTGAAAACAAATACCAATCGTGCCACGAAATGGCGCAAAATCTTTTTCTTTACGACAAACTTTGCCAAATAGTTTAATTTCCCCCTTGGTTACTGGAACAAATCCCAACAAAGCAAGCAGTAAAGTGGTTTTTCCTGAGCCAATTTCCCCTTGGACGAAAAGACGTTTTTGACCTTCCAAGGTAAAACTTAAATCTTGAATAATCGCTCTACCATTGCGTTCTATATAAAGATTATTTACAGCTAACATTTATTTTTCTCTCTTTTTGCCAAACTGAAAACCACGACATTTTAAAGCCATTTGCGCCGTTTCGGCTTTTAATAGGGCATGAATCAATAATAAAGCGACACTTTGAGCGGTCACATAAAGGGTTCGGCGATTAAGCCCAGGACGAAATCCACGAGCTCGCATAGCAATATCCATTTTTTGACGCAATTCGCCAAGCAGTGCAATGTAACGTACGGTCAGCACAAAAAGTTGAATTAATTTTTCTGGCAAAGGCAATTTACCAATGGCTTGAACAAGTACTGCATCATTAATATTCCACAAAAAAAGCCAAAGAGAAATCAACAATAAATGAGTCCGCAAACTCAATTTTTCTGCTAATTCAATGCCTTGAAAATTGAGTTCAATGCCATTTTCTCCAATTTGCCAACTTAATGTCGCCCACATTAAAGCAATAAAAATGACTAAAGCAAACCAACGTTTAAGGTAAGGCAAAAAAGATTTTTGACTGAGCTGCAGTGAAATAAAAAAGAGAGAAACTGCAAGCACATTAAGGGAGATAAGCCAAGTAAGATCACTCAATCCACTAATGGTTAGCCCCCAGATAAACAGATAAATCAACCTAAAGTGCAGTTGAAATAAGCGATGAATTTTCATTAAGAGACATTCTGGGTACGATTCATGACTTCAGGATACATTTTACCAAGCAAGGTAATCACCCCTACGCTGATAATACTATCCAAAATAAATACCGGAAGATGAGAGACTAGCAAGAGCCAAACAAGATTCAGATAACTTTTTCCACCATCTAACATCAGCACAAAAGAAGCAAGCGCGCCTGCCCCGCCAACGCCAATTACGCCAGCTCCAATACCAACTAATAAGCGATCTTTTAATGCCATTTGTGGCTGTAAACGAGAACGGAAAAGATAATAAGCGATCACCGCTGGCGTTGCCATCACACAAAGATTGACGCCTAACACGGCAAATCCACCAAAAGAAAAGAAAATGACTTGTAATAAAAGTGCGATGAGGAATGCTGGAAAAACAGCCCACCCAAGGAATAAACCTGCCATGCCATTTAAAATTAAATGCACGCTACCAATTCCTACAGGCACATGAATGGTTCCTGCCACAAAAAATGCAGCGGCAAAAAGTGCGGTGAGCGGTAAACGTTCTGATTCTAAACGACGCAACCCCACGGCAATGCCCGCAACAGCAAGCACTGCGCCAGCTAATAAAATAGGCGTATGTAACACGCCTTCAGATAAATGCATTAAATACGTCCTTGTTTAATTTTACGCGCATTACGTAAAGCAATAAGTCCAGCAATACCAACGATATAACCGATTCCACCTAAAATATCATGCAAATAAATTTTATCTTTTAAATGTGCAATATCTTCACGAAGCAGCATTAAATCTGCACCGCTTTGATTTTCGGCAGAGGTATGAGCGGCAACAACCGACGCACGGTGTCCTTCATCGCCTTCCACCACCACTTTTAAGGTTGTGTGTGGCACATCAGCAATAGAAAGCTTAAATGCACCTTGGCGGTCTGTTTTTCCAGTTAAAACGGGATCAGAAACACCTGAGCGGAAAACTTCTAAATAAGTTTCAGCTGCTGGGGTCATATCAGAATAATAGGATTTGCCAGAGAGTGTTTGCCCATCATATTGGGCAAACACATAAAGTGCGTGGGCATAAGCATTCGGGAGATAGCAAGCCACAAAAAGTGCGGTTAAAAAAGCAAATTTTTTCATCCCAAATCCATATTATTGTGCGTCAAAAGTTAGCATATATTCCACAGTTCGACGATCGTAATCCGCATTATTTGTTACTTTTTCCTCAAACTCTGCCCATACTTTGTTGAAGCCTTTAGTTGGCGTAAATTGAGCGATACCTTTTTCATTGGTTAAATTGAACGGTGCATCTTCACTCACGCCCACTTTTATGCCTTGAACTGGTTTACCATTATGTAAAACAAGGATAGAAAGTGGTTTGTTCGCTTGTGGTTTTTCTTGAGGAATCAATTCGTAAGCTTGTTGATGAGATTTGAAAGATTCAGCATCCCATTTCAAAATCGCTTTACCAAATTTAACAAGATTGGTACTAAATTCAGCAGTTGGTTCTTCACGTTTTGTTTTTTCAACGTATTTACCGCTTGGTAGTTTTGACCATACACCATTATCGAAATGAATGAATACTAAATCAGATTTAGGCATAAGATAGGCTTCGCCATTTCTGAATTGGTAATCAACGGCAGTTAATTTTCCTTGAGCATTTAAGGCTTGGATAGATTTAAGTTTAGATTCTGGATAGGTTTCAGTTTGTTCATGTCCAAATTTCACTACGTATTCATTTTGTGATGAAGTAGGTTCAAGCCAAACATTGTGTGCGTTAGCAACAGACATACCTAAAAGTGCGGTTAATCCCACGGCGATTTTTTTTAATTCCATTTTGGATACTCCTTGTTTGTTTAAGAAAATTTAGGCGTATGATAAAATATGAAGTAACTTTAGAATCAAGTCATTTTTTAAGGAAATTGATGAAAATTGGAGCACTTGCTAAAGCCCTAGGCTGTACCGTAGAAACCATTCGTTATTATGAACAACAAGGTTTAATCCCACTCCCCAAACGCACTTTAGGCAATTTTCGCCAATATAATGAAGAACATTTGCAACGTTTATCATTTATTTGTAACTGCCGAAATTTAGATATTTCATTAAATGAAATAAAAAGCCTACTGAATTTAGAAAATGCTTCAAAACAGCAAGCAGAAGAAATTAATCGCGTGTTAGACAAACACATTAAAGAGGTGGCGACAAGGATTCACGAACTCGCCCATTTACGGATGAAATTAATTGAATTACGTGAGAAAGCAGTCTCGAATGATGAAGATCCAATGAAATTGCTATTGCAACATAGTGGCGTGAAATTTGTGCGATTAAAATAACCGCACTTTTAGATTATGGCTGGCTAGATAAACGCTGTTTTGCTTCCTGATTACCTAATTCAGCAGCTTTCTTCAACCATTCCAATGATTTTTTAGGTTGGTTTTGTGAGCGATAAATATTACTTAACATCATCATCGCATCCGTATCTTTAGCCTGAGCTGTACGTTCAAAAAGCTTAATGGCCTGCTCTGTATTTTGTTTGACGTAATCGCCACGCAGATACATAACTCCAAGATTATTTAGCCCTTTCACACTGCCCTTCTCTGCGGCTTCGCTAAACCACCAATAAGCCTTTTCGTAGTCTCTTGCCGTGCCACGCCCAAGGTTATATAACATACCAAGATTGCTTTGAGCCGTTATATTTCCTTCCAACGCCATCGGATACATAATATCGAAAACAGAGATCCATTGCTGTTTATTGGCAAACTCTTGTGCCAAATTCATTCTTGCTTGATCATCCATTTTAGAACTTGCAGTAACATCAACAGTTTTTATCGCCCAAATAGGCAAACTAAAACAAAGTAATACGGTGTAAAAAAAGAACTTCAGTTTCATTTATAAGGTTGCAATTAAAAGTAAAATAAAAAAGGCCGCTGTAATCGCAAATTCTATTAATCCAACTTGCATAACAGAAAGCTTTTTAGTGGGCAGATAAACCGCTCGTACTAATCCAGGGACAAAAGCTAATGCTAAAACAAATTGTTGCGAAACAACAAAAATCAGCACACATAATAAGTGAAAAATTACTGATGCCCAAAAATAACGTGGATTTTTTCGTTCACGCATCATTGATTTTACATAAAGTGTTGTTCCAATAAAAAATAATGTTGGATAAATCGCCACCCAAAGTATTTTTTCATCAAAAGTGCGGTCAGAAAAGTAATAGGATCCCATTCCAGCTAGAGCAAAAATTAAGATCCCTGCCAAGTCATTCCATAAATTGCGCTCATCTTTTTTCTTGGTGAAATAAATATTCACCGCAACAAACGGTAACATGGCAAACATAAAATACAACACTTGCCAATTATAAATTAACGCGGGAATCGCAAAAATCACTGCGGCAGCAAAATAAATCACAGACCATTTTTTATATAACTCAAGATTTTTACCTTTAAACAAATTCAAAAAAGGATAAGTCATCAAATAAAGCGAAAACCATCCTAATAATAAAAACATGTGCGCCCATACTGGATTAGCAAGCAACATACCGTAAATAAAAGGCACCAATGCCATAACAATAGCACCGTGCTGATTGGAAATAAGCAGTTTCATAATAATTAAATAATTGAGAATAATTGTCGGATATTTTAGCCTAGTAAAGAGGATTTTACAAAGTGGTAAAGGCTATTTAGAATAGAAGAAAACACCCCAAAGGAGAACCCTATGACAATTCAACGCATTTTACCCAGTGCACGTTTAAGTGAAGTTTCAATTCATAACAACCTCGCCTATTTTGCAGGGCAAGTTCCAGAGCTAACCATCGAGCAAAATGCCTACGAACAAACCAAAGAAGTATTAGGATTAATTGATAAATTGTTAGCAGAAATTGGCTCCAATAAAAGCAATATTTTAACTGCGCAAATTTTCTTGGCAGATATGCAAGATTATGCACAATTAAATCAAGCTTGGGATGAATGGGTCGATCATGTTAGCCCACCAAGTCGAGCGACAGTGGAAGCTAAATTAGCGGATCCTCGTTGGAAAGTTGAAATTGTTGTTATTGCAACCTGCTATTTTTTAATCACATTAATGGGAGAACATTATGGAAAATTGGACAAATGAAATTTGGGTAGCGATTGGTATCGCTTTTATTGTTGGGTTATTTATTGGTTACATTATTGTGCGTTTAACCAAAGGTTCCGTAAAACATCAAGCTAAAACAGAGGCTGAATTAAAAACAGTCAAAACCCAACTTGATACACAAAAGGCACAAATCGAAAAACATTTTGCAGAAAGTGCTGAATTATTCAAAACCTTAATTAAGGATTATCAAAAACTTTATCACCACTACGCAACCTCCTCCAATAATTTACTGGGCGAAAAAGATCACAAAGGTTTATTCACCCAACAGTTGATTACTGCAACAGATAAATCTCAAAATGAACAACCAAGAGATTATTCTGAAGGCGAATCAGGTTTATTTAAAGAAAAGAAAGAAGAAAATTAAAAAGTGCGGCTAAAAATAGGAATGTTTTTAGCCGTTTATTATTCTATTATTGCACTGATTTTTTAGATTTTTTCCATTTCCAAAAAAAGAATACTACAAGTAAACCAACAAATATATAAATCACTATTTGACCTTTTTGAATTTGTGCATGTAGCCAATCTAAATTTTTAGCCCCTAATTCCCCAAGGTAAACCCAAATGGGTACAGAAATAATCGCAGCACAGAAATCTATTAAAACAAAACGAACATAACTTACACGGCGTGTAATACCTGAGACCATATAAATTGGAGCGCGTAAACCGGGTAAAAATCGTGCAACAAACAGTACTCGATTTCCATATTGACTGAATTTTTCACGCACCATTCTTAAACGCTGTAATGTTACGATTCTACGTATTGGTCGGAAACGTAAAATTTTCGTGCCATAAATTCGACCAAGCCAATACATACAGGAATCGCCAACAAGCACACCAATCATACTAACTAGCAACATCAAATGAGAATTGACATTTTCTGGATAAAGCCCCGCAATGACACCACCTGAAACTAATGTTATATCTTCTGGAATAGGTACACCAAATCCACAAATAATTAAAACAAAAAGAACAGCCCAATAACCATATTCAGTAAAAAATCCAATTAAAAATTCCATTTGTTCCTGCTTTTTTATTATATTAATAGATGTGATAAAAAATTGGTTCACATTTTAATCTTTTCAAATCAAAAAGCCTAGAAAAAAGTTTGATTTGAAAATAAGGATATTCTATAATCCACGGCTCTCAAGGCTTGTCTTTGAGCGGTTTTTAGGAAAATTGCTGGGTCGCCTGCGATTTTCTTTCTTTTAACATTTAATTTCAAGAGAACATTAAAATGGCATTTAAATTTAACGCTGAAGTTCGTACAGCGCAAGGTAAGGGTGCGAGCCGCCGCCTGCGTCACAATGGTCAAATTCCTGCAATCGTTTATGGTGGCAGCGAAGAGCCAGTTTCAATCATCTTAAACCACGATGAATTAAACAACGCGCAAGCACACGAATCTTTCTATTCTGAAGTGATCACTTTAGTAGTAGATGGTAAAGAAGTTGCAGTTAAAGTACAAGCAATGCAACGTCACCCATTCAAACCAAAATTGGTTCACATCGACTTCAAACGTGCATAATTCTAATTCACGCATTTAAATAAAATAATAAAAAAGCTAAGACATTCATCTTAGCTTTTTTCTTACATATTCATTGTTTCTCAATAAATATCTAAACTTCAATTTTTTATTAAATAACGATTTTTGTAAGTTATTACGAAGATATTGAAAATATGGCTGGGGTACTAGGATTCGAACCTAGGAATGCTGAGATCAAAACCCAGTGCCTTACCGCTTGGCGATACCCCAATTAGAGAAATCTTTGATTAGATATAAAGAAGATTTATTTGATAGTATGGCTGGGGTACTAGGATTCGAACCTAGGAATGCTGAGATCAAAACCCAGTGCCTTACCGCTTGGCGATACCCCAACGACTATTTGAATTACAAAGCGATAAATGGTGCGGGACGAGGGACTTGAACCCACACACCTCTCGGCGCCAGAACCTAAATCTGGTGCGTCTACCAATTTCGCCAGTCCCGCAAATTTGGTGGCTACAGCGAGATTCGAACTTGCGACCCCAACATTATGAGTGTTGTGCTCTAACCAACTGAGCTATGTAGCCATCACTTAATTTGCTTAACCATATCGGCTTTGCGGGGCGTATTATGCTAATTTTGATGATCCTCGTCAAATACTTTTTTACAAAAAAAGTAATTTTATGTTTGTTTGGTTATTAATGAAGCATATCACTTATTTTTTATTCATTTAAACAACTTATATGGCTTTCTCAACAGCCAAATTTTTCCTAATCCTATTTTTTCTTTTATGCGTTCATTTATTGTTAATTAAAATTTATTTGACAAAAAATGCCTAAATCGTTATTTCTATACCCACTATTCTAAAAAAAACACAACATCTAGGAGTATCTTATGCCCCATCTCTCAGTCGCCAAATTTGGCGGAACATCTGTTGCTAACTACGATGCGATGACAGCTTGTGCAAAAATTGTCATTGCCGATCCCAATACACGCGTAGTTGTGCTTTCTGCATCAGCTGGTGTAACAAATTTATTAGTAGCTTTAGCAAATGGTGTAAAAGAGACAGAACGTGAAAAATTAATTGGCAATGATCTGCATATTACTTCAAGTGTGGCAAAACGTATTTTTGATACTATTCAATCTTATAATGTGCGAATGATTAGTTATGGGGCAAGTACCAACAATGTTTGTATGTTAGTACAAAGTGAACATTCTGATAAAATTGTACGCTCGTTACACAAATCCTTATTTGAATAAAATTTAAACCTAAAGTGCGGTGAAAAATCACCACACTTTTTCTTTTATATCATTGAGATTAAAGCCGAAAAAGAGTAAAGTAAACGGCTGTTCATTTAACTAATTTAACCGAATAAAAGGCGGAAATTATGGGAAAAAGCGTTGTTATCTTAGGCGCACAATGGGGCGATGAAGGTAAAGGAAAAATCGTTGATCTTTTGACGGATCGCGTAAAATACGTAGTTCGTTATCAAGGCGGCCATAACGCAGGTCACACACTTATTATCAATGGCGAAAAAACCGTATTACGTTTAATTCCATCTGGTATGTTACATCCAAACGTAACTTGCTTAATTGGTAATGGCGTTGTGGTTTCGCCTGAAGCATTAATGAAAGAAATGGGCGAACTTGAAAGCCGAGGTATTAAAGTTCGTGAACGTTTATTAATTTCAGAAGCTTGTCCTTTGATTCTGCCTTATCACGTTGCAATGGATCACGCACGCGAAGCAGCCCTTGGCAAAAAAGCTATAGGTACAACTGGTCGTGGTATTGGTCCTGCTTATGAAGATAAAGTGGCTCGTCGTGGTTTACGCGTAGGCGATTTATTTGATAAAGAAGCCTTTGCCGAAAAACTCAAAAATATCCTTGAATACTATAATTTCCAATTGGTGAACTACTACAAAGTTGAACCTGTCGATTATCAAAAAACCTTAGATGATGTAATGGCAATTGCCGATGTAATCACAGGTATGGTGGCAGACATTACTACAATTCTTGATACTGCGCGCAAAAATGGCGAACATATTTTATTTGAAGGCGCACAAGGGACAATGTTAGATATTGACCACGGTACTTATCCGTATGTAACCAGCTCAAACACAACGGCTGGTGGTGTTGCAACAGGTTCTGGTTTTGGCCCACGCAATCTTGATTATGTACTTGGTATCATTAAGGCTTACTGTACTCGTGTAGGTGGTGGCCCATTCACAACTGAATTATTTGATGATGTGGGTGCTGAAATTGCGCGTAAAGGTAACGAATTTGGTGCGGTAACAGGTCGTCCACGTCGCTGTGGTTGGTTTGATGCCGTCGCCATTCGTCGTGCAATCCAACTTAACTCTATTTCTGGTTTCTGTATGACTAAACTAGACGTATTAGATGGTTTTGATGAAGTAAAAATCTGTGTTGCTTACAAAATGCCAGATGGCGAAATCGTTGAATATGCACCGTTAGCGGCGAAAGATTGGGATGGTGTAGAACCAATTTATGAAACATTACCTGGCTGGAAAGAAAATACTTTCCGCATCACAGATGTAAATAAATTGCCACAAAACTGTATTAACTATATTAAACGTATTGAAGAAGTAACTGGCGTACCTATTGATATTCTTTCAACTGGCCCTGATCGTGTGGAAACCATGATTTTACGTGATCCGTTCGCCGCTTAATTTCTTTTGATTTTCAGACCGCACTTTAAAAGTGCGGTCTTTTTTTATATTTTTTACTATTCTTCAATAGAACGTAATAATTCATTGATGCCCACTTTTCCTAAAGTTTTTGCATCCACTTTTTTCACGATCACGGCACAATATAGGCTATATTTTCCACATTTTGATGGAAGGCTACCTGATACCACCACAGAACCTGCTGGTACACGGCCGTAATGAATTTCGCCTGTTTCACGATCATAAATTTTGGTTGATTGACCAATGAATACGCCCATTGAAATAACACAACCATCTTCAACGATAACACCCTCAACCACTTCTGAACGTGCGCCAATAAAACAGTTATCGCCAATAATAGTTGGGTTAGCTTGTAATGGTTCTAACACGCCGCCGATGCCTACACCACCCGATAAATGCACGTTTTTACCAATTTGTGCGCATGAACCAACCGTCGCCCAAGTATCTACCATGGTGCCTTCGCCAACGTAAGCACCAATGTTTACATAAGATGGCATTAATACGCAGTTTTTAGAAATGTATGCACCTTTACGCACCGTTGCAGAAGGCACAACACGGAAACTTTCTTCAGCAAAACGTTCTTCGGTATAATCCGCAAATTTTAATGCCACTTTGTCGTAATATTTTGTTTCTGCACCATCAATGATTTGGTTATCGTTAATGCGGAAAGATAGCAATACCGCTTTTTTTAACCATTGATGTGTTACCCATTCGCCATCAATTTTTTCGGCTACACGATATTTTCCAGAATCTAATCCTTCGATCACTTCTTCAATTGCCGCACGCGTTTCTGCATCAACGGTTTTTGGTGTAATTTCTGCACGTTTTTCAAATGCAGCTTCAATAATTGCTTGTAAATTTGACATAGAACTTCCTATATATGTTGTGAATAAAACGGCATTAGTTTTACCATATTTTAAACGGGCAAGCAAAACACCGAAAAAAATCACCGCACTTTGTAGAAACAAAACTGCGGTGATAATAAAAAGTTGGTTTGATTAAAAGATTGAAAGTGCAAGCCCCACGACAACAGACATACTAAAAACAACCATAATCATTGCATAACCAAAATCGCTCATTTTGTTCTCCTCATAAAAAAATAACGCAGACATTCTAGCAAGAATAATACGAAAAAATCACTTCTTTTTATAAAAAATTTGCAATAAAGATGACTAAATTCTCAACAAACCTTTATAATAGGAAAAATTTTTTAGGGATTTAAATATATGGCAACAATTAAAGATGTGGCAAAAATGGCTGGTGTGTCCACCACAACCGTATCTCACGTAATTAATAAAACCCGTTTCGTTGCAAAAGATACGGAAGAAGCGGTGTTATCCGCAATTAAACAACTTAATTATTCCCCTAGTGCTGTGGCACGCAGTTTAAAAGTCAATACCACCAAATCCATTGGTATGATTGTGACAACCAGTGAAGCTCCGTATTTTGCCGAAATAATCCATTCTGTTGAAGAACATTGCTATCGACAAGGTTATTCTTTATTTTTGTGTAACACACAAAATGATCCTGAAAAAGTCAAAAATCATTTAGAAATGTTGGCAAAAAAAAGGGTCGATGGTTTGCTTGTAATGTGTTCTGAATATACTCAGGATTCATTGGATTTACTTTCATCATTTTCCACTATTCCAATGGTTGTAATGGATTGGGGCCCAAATGCCAATACCGATGTGATTGATGATCATAGTTTTGATGGCGGTTATTTAGCAACCAAACATCTTATAGAGTGCGGTCATAAAAAAATCGGGATTATCTGCGGCGAACTCAATAAAACTACCGCAAGAACGCGTTATCAAGGCTTTGAAAAAGCAATGGAAGAAGCTAAATTAACAATCAATCCGTCTTGGGTACTAGAGGGTGCATTTGAGCCTGAAGATGGCTATGAATGTATGAATCGTTTACTAACTCAAGAGGAATTACCAACCGCCCTATTCTGCTGTAACGATGTGATGGCGCTCGGTGCAATATCAGCGCTAACAGAAAAAGGCTTGCGTGTGCCAGAGGATATGTCAATTATCGGCTATGATGATATTCACGCCTCACGTTTCTATGCGCCACCATTAACCACCATTCATCAATCAAAACTACGTTTAGGCAGACAGGCAGTAAATATTCTGTTAGAACGAATTACTCACAAAGATGAAGGTGTTCAACAATATAGTCGTATTGATATAACCCCTGAGCTTATTATTCGAAAATCTGTCAAATCGATTTTATAAACTTAGCAAAAATAGACCGCACTTTTTAAACAATCCCTAAAAAGTGCGGTTCTTTTTTAGCTATTTTTTAGCTTTTCTTGATTATCTTCAAGGTTTCCTTGAATAGCATTTGCCCTCCACCCTATTTTTAGTTATACCTATCGCCAACTGACAAATTTTATTTTTTACTTTTAGGAGTTCCTATGACACAAGAGTACAGTACTCTGCGCAATAACATTAGTATGTTAGGGCGTTTTCTCGGAGAAACCATCAATGATGCACAGGGCGAGGATATTCTCGAGTTAATCGAAAACATTCGTAAACTTTCTCGTAATTCTCGTGCTGGCGATGATAAAGCAAGACAAGCATTGCTCGATACGCTAGGTAGTATTTCTAATGAAAATATTATTCCCGTCGCACGTGCTTTCAGCCAATTTTTAAACCTCACTAACATAGCAGAACAATATCAAACAATTTCCCGTGAACATTCTCTTGCACAAAGTTCTTCTCAATCCTTAAGCGAACTTTTCAAACGCTTAAAAGAACAAAATGCTTCAGTGGAAGAGGTGCATAAAACCGTCGAAAAATTATTAATTGAGCTTGTTCTGACCGCACATCCAACAGAAACAACACGTCGTTCATTAATTCATAAACACATTGAAATCAATAAATGTTTAAGCAAGCTAGAACATCATGATTTAACGGAAAAAGAACGCAATATTATTGAGCGTCTATTACTTCGCTTAATCGCTGAGGCTTGGCATACCAACGAAATTCGTACTGTTCGTCCAACGCCATTTGATGAAGCGAAATGGGGCTTTGCAATGTTGGAAAACAGTTTGTGGCAAGCCGTGCCAGAATTTCTACGCCAGCTCAACGAAACTGCCCGTGAATTTTTAGGTTACGATTTACCAGTAGGATTAAAACCTGTGCGTATTTCCTCTTGGATGGGGGGCGACCGTGATGGAAATCCATTTGTTACGGCACAAATTACCAAAAAAGTACTTTATTTTGCCCGTTGGAAAGCGGCGGATTTATTCTTACAAGACATCAGCAAATTAGCCGATGAACTTTCAATGATGAAATGTAGCGATGAATTTCGTGTTAAATACGGTAACCATTTAGAACCCTATCGTTTCGTAGTAAAAAATTTACGCAATCAACTTACAGCAACCTTAGCTTATTTTGATGATCACTTATCTAATCGCACACCACGCGTATCTGAAAGCGAAATTATTTTGGAAGATAATCAACTGTGGGAGCCGCTTTACGATTGTTATCAATCTTTAATTCAATGCGGTATGCGTATTATTGCAAATGGCTCATTGTTGGATATTTTGCACCGTATTAGTTGTTTTGGCGTGACACTTTCTCAGATGGATATTCGCCAAGAAAGCACTCGTCACACCGATGCCATTGCTGAAATCACACGCTATATTGGTTTGGGCGATTACGCTCAATGGACGGAGGATGATAAACAAGCTTTCTTAATTCGGGAATTAAGCTCACGCCGTCCATTAATTCCGCAAAACTGGACGCCATCGCCTGAAACCCAAGAAATTTTAGATACTTGCAAAGTCATTGCTCAACAAAAACAAGGTGTTATAGCTTGTTATGTTATTTCGATGGCACGCAATGCATCCGATGTTTTAGCCGTTCATTTACTCTTAAAAGAAGCGGGCGTGCCATATCATATTCCTGTTGTGCCATTATTTGAAACCTTGGAGGATCTAGATGCAGCTGAAAAAGTCATGACTCAACTTTTCAATGTGGGTTGGTATCGTGGCGTTATCAATAATCGTCAAATGGTAATGATTGGTTATTCAGATTCGGCAAAAGATGCGGGAATGATGGCTGCCTCTTGGGCGCAATATCGTGCACAAGAAGCCTTAGTGAATTTAACGGAAAAACTTGGTATTGAACTCACTTTATTCCACGGACGTGGTGGCACAATTGGTCGTGGCGGTGCGCCAGCACATGCGGCATTACTTTCTCAACCGCCTCGTTCCCTAAAAAATGGTTTACGTGTAACAGAACAAGGCGAAATGATTCGCTTCAAACTGGGTTTACCGGCTGTAGCGGTAGAAACCTTTGATCTCTACGCCAGTGCTATTTTAGAAGCAAATCTGTTACCGCCACCAGAACCGAAACCAGAATGGCGTAACATAATGGACGAGCTTTCCACGATTTCTTGCGATATTTATCGTGGTGTGGTGCGTGGCGATAAAGATTTCGTGCCTTATTTCCGTAGTGCAACGCCAGAACAGGAGCTGTCCAAATTGCCGCTTGGATCTCGCCCAGCAAAACGCAATCCAAATGGCGGTGTGGAAAGTTTACGTGCCATCCCTTGGATTTTTGCGTGGATGCAAAATCGTTTAATGCTGCCAGCTTGGTTGGGGGCTAGTGCAGCTATCCGTCAGATTATTGAACAAGGCAAAGGCGATATTATTCATGAAATGTGCGAAAACTGGCCGTTCTTTTCAACGCGAATCGGAATGTTGGAAATGGTATTTAGTAAATCAGATACCTGGCTTTCCCAACAATATGATCAACGATTAGTGAAAAAAGAACTTTGGTATTTAGGCGAAAATTTGCGTAAACAACTTGAAGATGATATTCAAACTGTGCTTTCACTTTCTCATCAAAGTGAATTGATGTCTGATTTACCTTGGATTGCAGATTCAATCGCATTGCGTAATATCTACACGGATCCACTCAATCTACTGCAAGTGGAATTGCTTCATCGTTTCCGTGAAAATCCAGAGCAAGTCAATCCCGATGTGGAACAAGCATTGATGATTACCATCACAGGTATCGCAGCTGGGATGCGCAATACGGGCTAGAAAGATGAAAAAAGTGCGGAAAATTTTCCGCACTTTTTTATTTAAATCGATCACTTAATAAAAATTGTAAAACTGCATCCATTCTCAAATGGGGAATAGTTTCGCCTTGTTCTAAAGGCTGAGGTTCAAAACTATCAAAATCAAAGTGCGGTTGTTTTTGCCAGAATTCTGATCTTGGTAATTTGTTCGGCACCGTTCCTGGATAAAGTGTAATCAGCTGTTTATCAATAGAACGAACCCCTTGAATTGCTTTAATTTCTTTTCCTTGCTGATTTACAATCACTTGCTTTGTGGTACGAACAGCCGCAATCGCGGTATATTCCGTATCGATTCCTTCAAATTCCACATGGCGACCACCCTCTTGCACAATTTGGCGCATTAAACTTACTAAATTAGGAATTTGATCACGAGTAATATGATCCGCCTTTGTCGCAACAAACATTAATCGATCAATTCGCGGAGAAAACAAACGATGAAGAAAATTTCTGCTGCCATAATGGAAATTATTAAATAACTGATTTAAGCCCATTTGCATATCTAAAAAGGCTTGCTGACTGTGATTTAAAGGCGTTAAACAATCCGCCAAAATAACTTGACGATCAAAGGTAGAAAAATAATTTTCGTAAAAACCTTTCACAATTTTATTGCGATAATAATCATAACGTTTTGTCAGCACAGCAAAATAGCTATTTGATTTTGCTGTTTTTTTCAAGGTTCGCCACTGTTCTTCTGAAAGATGAATCAATGGGAAAAATTGTAATGCGGGCGTGCCCTCTAAATCACTCGGCAATACAAATCGCCCAGGCTGAATAAATTGCATGCCTTGCACTTTGCATTGATGTAAATAATCCGTATAACTTTTCGCTATCTTGGCTAAAACATCTTCATTTGCGACCGCACTTAAATCCAAATCCTGCAACATAGCGAGCCAATTCTCCGCCAATTCTTCACGAATGCCTGTTGTTACCTTAATTTGCTCTTGTGACCATTGTTGAAAATCTAGATTTAATAACGGCAAATCGATCAGCCATTCCCCTGGATAATCAAAAATATCCAGATAAAGCGTGCCTCGTTCTTTCAAATGGCGTAGCAAGCCAGATTGGCGTTGAAAACGAATTGCTAAACGCGTTTCACTCACGCCTCGAGTAGATTGAAACCATTGCGGTGGATTTTGTGACAAATCATTTAAATTACTTTCATAATCAAAACGTGGCACGCTGAGATCTTGTTGGGATACTCGTTTGACTGCCAAAATTGAACCATTTCTCGCTGCTTCAAACAAGGGCAAATTCTGTGATGAATGTTGATTAATGGAGAGAAGTTGATTGATTAAACTTGTAATAAACGCCGTTTTTCCACTCCGACTTAACCCCGTCACCGCCAAGCGCAAAGTGCGGTCAAAACCACGATTAATAATTTGATTGATTTCCTTTTGAACCCGATTAAACATTCAATATCCTAGCCATTTTTACTAATATGCCTTACAATTTGACACATAATTTATCACAATGCATTTGTTATGTTACGTCTAAATCTGAGATTTTTATCTTTTCTGCTCTGTATAAGCCAAAGTGTAGAATTACAGGCTGCGCCAAGTGTTCCAACATTTTTAACTGAAAATGGCTTAACTTATTGCACCCACGCTTCAGGTTTTTCATTTAATCCGCAAACGGCAGATGCAGGAACCAGTATGAATGTGGTCACGGAACAAATTTATAACAAATTATTTGATATAAAAAATCACAGTGCAACATTAACACCAATGCTGGCGCAATCTTATTCCATTTCAGCTGATGGTAAAGAAATTTTATTAAATTTACGTCACGGCGTAAAATTTCACCAAACCCCTTGGTTTACCCCAACACGTGATTTTAACGCTGAAGACGTAGTATTTTCGATTAATCGTGTATTAGGGCATAATACTTATTTACCAACCTTAGCAGAGGCGAATGTTACCTATAGTAATCCACAATATAGAGTGTTTCACGAACAAGCAAGAAAAGTGCGTTTTCCTTATTTTGATAGCATTAAACTTAACGAAAAAATCAAATCTGTGACCGCACTTTCGCCTTATCAAGTAAAAATTGAATTATTTGCACCAGATTCCTCCATCTTGTCGCATCTTGCCAGCCAGTATGCCATTATTTTTTCACAAGAATATGCCTATCAATTAAGCGCAGATGACAACCTTGCTCAATTAGATACCCACCCAGTAGGCACAGGGCCTTATCAAGTAAAAGATTATGTATATAACCAATATGTTCGCTTAGTGCGTAACGAAAACTATTGGAAAAAAGAAGCCAAGATAGAACATATTATTGTGGATCTTTCTACTGATCGCAGCGGACGTTTAGTCAAATTTTTCAATAATGAATGTCAAATCGCCTCTTATCCTGAAGTAAGCCAAATTGGCTTATTAAAAAATGATGACAAACATTATTATATGCAATCTACTGATGGTATGAATTTAGCCTATTTAGCGTTTAATTTTGATAAGCCATTAATGCGAGATCACGAAATCCGTGCCGCTATTTCACAAAGTTTAAACCGAGCTCGAATCATTCATAGCATTTACCATAACACAGCAACTGTTGCTAATAATATTATTCCTGAAGTATCTTGGGCTTCAAGTGTCAATACGCCAGAATTTGAGTTTGATTACAATCCCAAAATCGCCAAAAATAAATTAGCAGATAAAAACCTTTTGTTAAATTTATGGGTAATTAATGAAGAACAAGTCTATAATCCTGCACCTTTTAAAATAGCTGAAATGATAAAATGGGATTTAGCTCAAGCGGGTGTGAAAGTTAAAGTGCGTGCCGTAACTCGTCCATTTTTAACTTCACAATTACGCAATCAATCGGAAAATTATGATTTGATTCTATCTGGTTGGTTAGCTGGTAATCTTGATCCTGATGGTTTTATGCGTCCAATTTTAAGCTGTGGAACAAAAAATGAACTCACTAATTTATCTAATTGGTGTAATGAAGAATTTGATCAATTTATGGATCGTGCCATTACCACCTCACATTTAAGTTCACGCGCAAAAGCCTATAATGAAGCCCAAGAACTCGTTTTACGTGAATTACCCATTATTCCTATTGCCAATGTAAAACGAATTTTAGTCGCAAATAGTCGTGTGAAAGGAGTAAAAATGACGCCTTTTGGTAGCTTAGATTTTTCCACCTTATATTTTATTCAGGAGAAACACTAATGTTATGGTCGGTTCTTCGCCATATTCTGTGGGTGGCATTATTATTACTCGTATTATCGCTATTAGGCTTTGTCATTTTATTGCGCGATCCTCTTAATGCGAATCTTGTTACACAAAACATTTATATCGGCTATTTCCATTATTTAGGCACCTTGTTACAAGGTGATTTTGGCATTACCTATAACGGTGGAAAATCATTAATGAACCTTATTCTTACGGTTCTTCCTCCCACATTGGAACTTTGTTTCATTACATTGTTTTTGGCATTTATTTTTGGTTTGCCACTTGGCATTATAAGTGCGGTCAATTCTGAACAAGTTTTTGCAAAAAGTTTACAGAGCTTATCTTATGTAGGGCTATCTATTCCAATATTTTGGTTAGCCCCTATTTTACTGTACGTTGCCGCGCTCTCACATTGGGAAATTGCCGCTATTGGACAATATAATTTGCTTTACGAAATTAAATCCATTACGGGATTTCCTGTTATTGATATGTGGTTTATGGAAGTGCCTTATCGTACAAAAATCGTACAAAATATATTGCAACATTTAGCCTTACCAACATTGGTATTGTGTATTTTGCCAACAATGGAAATTATCCGCATTATTCATCAACGAGCAGAATATATTTTGAATCAAAATTTTTCTAAAGTAGCGACAACACGGGGTTGGTCAAAATGGAAAATTCTCCATCAATACGTATTCCGTAATACTTTTCCCCTACTTGTTCCACAAGTACCACGTGTATTCACATTAGTATTAACGCAATGTATGTTGGTAGAAACGGCTTTAGGTTGGCCTGGCATTGGTCGTTGGTTAATTAATGCCGTAAATGAACAAGATTACAACAGCATTGCCGCAGGTGTAATTGTTATTGGTGTATGTATTATTTTGATTGATACATTCACTAAAGTATTCACTTTTATACTCGATCCATTTAAAAAGAAAGGTTGGTATGCAAAATAAAGAACCTGATGAATTCCGCGAAAGCACCTCAATCTTTCAAATTTGGTTACGCTTTCGTCAAAATACCATCGCACTTTTTAGCTTTTATTTATTAATCGCATTAATTTTTACCGCACTTTTTGCTAGTTATCTTGCACCTTATGCTGATAATCGACAATTTATTGGGCAAGAATTAATGCCTCCTTCTTGGGTAGATAGAGGAAAAATTGCTTTTTTCTTTGGTACTGATGATTTAGGTCGCGACATATTAAGTCGTTTAATTATGGGTACTCGTTATACCTTAGGTTCTGCTTTACTGGTTGTCTTTTCAGTGGCAATAATAGGCGGCGCACTAGGAATTATTGCAGGACTACTGAAAGGTATTAAAGCTCGTTTTGTCGGGCATATTTTTGATGCTTTTTTATCGTTACCTATTCTATTAATTGCCATTGTTATTTCAACATTAATGGAACCAAGTTTATGGAATGCAATGTTCGCAACACTCTTAGCGATATTGCCGTATTTCATCCATGCAATTTATCAAGCCATTCAACAAGAATTGAAAAAAGATTATGTGCTGATGTTAAAACTTGAAGGCATTTCTAACTGGGAATTATTAAAAAGCACTATTTTACCGAATATTACTGTTATTTATATTCAAGAAGTGGCTCGTGCTTTTGTTATAGCCGTGTTAGATATTAGTGCGTTAAGCTTTATTTCTCTTGGCGCACAACGACCTACACCTGAATGGGGGGCAATGATAAAAGACTCTTTGGAACTACTTTATCTTGCGCCTTGGACAGTACTTTTACCTGGTTTCGCCATTATTTTTACTATTTTATTAAGTATTATTTTCAGTAATGGCTTAACTAAAGCCATCAATCAACATCAAGAATAGCTTATGGCACTTTTAGACATTTGTAACCTCAATATTGAAATTCAAACCTCCAATGGACGTATAAAAATTGTAGATGGCGTCAATCTTTCTCTTAACGAAGGGGAAATCAGTGGATTAGTTGGCGAATCAGGCTCAGGAAAAAGCTTAATCGCTAAAGTCATTTGTAATGCAATCAAAGAAAATTGGATTATTACTGCCGATCGCTTTCGTTTTCACGATGTCGAATTACTTAAACTCAGTCCTAATAAACGACGTAAGATTGTCGGCAAAGAAATTTCAATGATTTTCCAAAATCCCTTATCTTGCCTTGATCCAAGCCGAAAAATAGGGAAACAACTCATCCAAAATATTCCTAATTGGACATTTAAAAATAAATGGTGGAAATGGTTTGGGTGGAAAAAAAGACGTGCTATTGAATTGTTACATCGCGTAGGAATTAAAGATCATCGTGATATTATGGCAAGCTATCCTAACGAACTGACAGAAGGCGAAGGACAAAAAGTTATGATCGCAATGGCTGTCGCTAATCAGCCACGTTTATTAATCGCGGATGAACCAACAAATGCATTAGAATCAACCACTGCCCTACAAGTTTTTCGTTTACTTTCTAGTATGAACCAAAATCAGGGAACAACAATTTTACTTACGAGTAACGATATTAAAAGTATTAGTGAATGGTGCGATCAAATTTCAGTGCTTTATTGTGGGCAAAATACAGAATCCGCCCCGACTGAAATATTAATCGAAAGTCCCCATCATCCTTATACCCAAGCCTTAATTAATGCAGTACCCGATTTTACTCAACCTTTGGGATTTAAAACTAAATTGGGTACGTTAGAAGGCACCGTGCCTATTTTAGAGCAAATGCCAATTGGCTGTCGTCTTGGCCCAAGATGCCCTTTTGCACAAAAAAAATGTATGGAAAAACCAAGACGATTGAAAATAAAACAACACGAATTTTCTTGTCATTATCCTATTAATTTACGAGAAAAAAATTTCAAAGAAAAAACAACAGCCACCCCTTTTATACTTAATTGCAAAGGAAATGAATAATGCCCTTATTACAAGTGGAAGATTTAACTAAAACTTTTAAAGGTCACGCCAGTTTATTTGGTCGAAATCAATTCAATGCAGTGGATAAAGTGAGTTTTACCCTTGAACGTAAACAAACACTTGCAATCATTGGCAATAATGGCTCTGGTAAATCAACCCTAGTGAAAATGATAGCAGGCATTATTCCGCCAACTTCTGGTCGAATTTTATTTAATGATCGAGAATTACAATATCAGGATGCCCAATCTAGCGCTAAACATATTCGTATGGTTTTCCAAGATGCTAATTCTGCATTCAACCCACGTTTAAATATTGGGCAAATATTAGACGAACCATTAAGCCTAGCGACAGATTGGACAGAGACACAACGTAATGAAAAAATCTTTGAAACCCTATCTCTCGTTGGACTTTATCCTGATTACACAAATCTCAATATTAAGCATCTTTCTATTAGCCAAAAACAGCGTGTCGCTTTGGCACGTGCGCTGATTTTAGAACCTGAAATAATTATTATAGATGATGCAATTGGTAATTTAGATGCCTCGGTGCGCATTCAATTACTAAATTTAACCCTTGATCTGCAGCAACGTTTAGGTATTTCTTATATTTATGTAGGGCAAGATCTCGGTGTAATTAAACATATTGCAGATACGATTATCGTAATGGATGAAGGAAAAATGATTGAATATGGCAGCCCTCAAAATCTTTTTACCGCTCCACAAACTGATGTTACTCGTCGCTTAGTCGAAAGCTATTTTGGCAAAATTTTAGATGAAACCGCTTGGGTAAAAGACAAAAACACTCACTAAGGAAAGAAAAAATGAACACTCGTCCCTTTTATTTCGGACTTATATTTATCGCGATTATCGCTATACTTGCTAACTATTTAGGAAGCACCGACTTTTCCCAGCATTATCATATCAGTGCCTTAATTATTGCCATCTTACTGGGAATGGCAATCGGCAATACCATTTACCCGCAATTTTCAACACAAGTAGAAAAAGGCGTATTATTTGCCAAAGGCACGCTTCTTCGCACAGGCATTGTGCTGTATGGTTTTCGCCTCACTTTTGGCGATATTGCCGATGTAGGATTAAATGCTGTTGTCACTGATGCGATTATGCTAATTTCAACCTTCTTTTTTACCGCACTTTTAGGCATTCGTTATCTAAAAATGGATAAACAATTGGTTTATCTCACTGGAGCAGGATGTAGTATTTGTGGTGCGGCAGCGGTTATGGCGGCAGAGCCTGTTACCAAAGCAGAATCTCATAAAGTTTCAGTGGCGATTGCCGTAGTGGTCATTTTCGGGACGCTTGCTATTTTTACTTACCCCTTGTTCTACACGTGGTCACAAGATTTAATTAATGCTCATCAATTCGGTATTTATGTTGGTTCTAGTGTACACGAAGTGGCTCAAGTGTATGCGATTGGGGAAAATATTGATCCTATCGTGGCGAATACTGCCGTCATTTCCAAAATGATCCGAGTGATGATGCTCGCACCATTTTTATTAATGCTTTCTTGGTTATTAACACGTAGTGATGGGGTATCAGAAAATACCTCTGACAAAATTACAATTCCTTGGTTTGCTGTACTTTTTATTGGCGTTGCGATTTTTAATTCTTTTGATTTATTACCAAAAGAACTCGTGAAATTATTAGTTGAAATCGATTCTTTCTTATTAATTTCATCAATGGCTGCACTTGGCTTAACGACACAAGCAAGCGCAATCAAGAAAGCAGGACTAAAACCTCTGATTTTAGGGATACTGATTTATTTATGGCTAGTGATTGGAGGATTTTTAGTGAACTATGGAATATCAAAATTAATATAAAATTCACTTAACATTGACCGCACTTTTAAAGTGCGGTCTTTTTTTATGAAGAATATTTTCAGATATGGTTATTTAAAGGATTAAATTACGCTTTATTTCAAAGGACGATTTAATAAACCATCCTCTAAAAATAAAGGACCAATTGGGCGTTTAGGAATATCAAACTTTTGTGGATAAATCACATCCACCAAATACAATCCATCGGGTTTTGCTGTTGGTGCGGCAAGCTGACGATTTTTCTGCTCAAGCAGCCATTGCATCCATTCAATCGGCTGATTTCCAGCACCGACCTCAATCAAACTTCCCACAATATTGCGCACCATATGATGCACAAAAGCGTTCGCCTGAATATCAACAATAATATATTTTCCGATACGAGACACATTCAAATGATGCACATTACGCCAAGGCGTATGAGACTGACATTGAGCCGCACGGAAAGAGGAAAAATCCTGTTCGCCAAGTAAACATTGCCCTGCCTGATGCATTTTTTCCGCATCTAAATCTAAATGACAATGGGTTATTCCTCCCGCTAAAATCGCAGAGCGTAATTTATTACAATAAAGAATATAGCGGTAACGGCGTGCTGTTGCAGAAAATCTCGCATGGAATTCATCATCGACTTGTTTTGCCCAACTCACTGCAATGTCATCAGGTAAATGAGCATTCGTACCAAAAGCCCAAGCCTTATTTGGGCGAACCGCATTGGTTTCAAAATGAACAACCTGCCCCGTTCCACTTACGCCAGAATCCGTTCTGCCTGCACAAAATATGTCAATTTTTTCATTTGCAATGTGAGAAAGTGCCTTTTCTAATTCTTCTTGTACACTACGGACTTTTTCTTGTCTCTGCCAACCATAATAATTTTGCCCGTTATACTCAATGCCTAATGCAATTTTCATTTTTTACCTTTTGGCTTAATAAAGTGCGGTTATGGTAGCCCAAGTTTATTTGGAGCGCAAATGCATAAAAACACTCCAAAATTTATTCAAAAATAAGCGATAGTTTCTAAAAATTACAACAATTAATGTGAATTTTTTGTGATAAAGATCTCATTCTGATAATCTGCCATTAGAGTTTACACTCCAAACTCCCTATAATTAATCAATATATTATGAAAAACTAAAAGGAAAATTATGAAAACATTGAGTGAATTTATCGTTGAACGCCAAGCGGAATATCCAAACGCAAAAGGGGAATTGAGTGGTATTTTGTCGTCAATTCGTCTTTTAGCGAAAATTATTCATCGAGATATTAACAAAGCAGGTTTAACAAATATTCTAGGTCAATCTGGTGTTGAAAACGTACAAGGCGAAAGTCAAATGAAACTTGATTTATTCGCCCATAACACGATGAAAGCGGCATTAATGGCACGTGAAGAAGTGGCAGGGTTTGCATCTGAAGAAGAAGAAAGTTTTATTGCGTTTGATACAGAACGTGGCCGTAATGCAAAATACATTATTTTAACGGATCCCCTTGATGGCTCTTCAAATATTGATGTAAACGTATCCGTCGGTACAATTTTCTCTATTTACCGTCGCGTATCTCCAATTGGCTCACCTGTTACCTTAGAAGATTTTATGCAACCAGGGAATAAACAAGTTGCCGCAGGTTATATTGTTTATGGTTCATCAACAATGTTGGTTTATACCACTGGTAATGGGGTTAATGGTTTTACTTATGACCCATCAATCGGTACATTCTGTCTTTCCCACGAAAATATGCAAATGCCAAAAGAGGGCAAAATTTATTCCATCAACGAAGGACAATACCTGAAATTCCCACAAGGTGTGAAAAAATATATTAAATATTGCCAAGAAGAAGATAAAGCGACTCATCGCCCTTACGTATCTCGCTATATTGGTTCACTTGTAGCAGACTTCCACCGCAATTTATTAAAAGGCGGCATTTATATTTACCCAAGTGCAACCAACTATCCAAATGGAAAACTCCGTTTATTATATGAAGGCAATCCTATTGCATTTTTAGCGGAGCAAGCTGGTGGTGTCGCAACGGATGGTTATCGTCGAATTTTAGATATCGAACCTACCGCACTTCATGAGCGCGTTCCACTATTTGTTGGTTCAGAAGATATGGTAAAAAAAGCACAAGAAATGATGGAAGAATTTAAAGAAGAATAATAAAAATCTCCTCGATTAAAAGGGGAGATTTTTATCAATAAAAAGCATAGCCCAACTTTTCAGCCAACGCATAACAAAGCGTCCCTTTCCCAGCACCACTAGGACCATCAACAGTAATAATCATTCCCATACAAATTATCCTTTCATTCTCAAAATTTTGCGCATTATAGTGAGAATTTGGTAATCCTGCTAATGTTAATATGGCATTAAACAATCTTTATCATATTCCATATTCTTCTATTAATACTATAACTAAACACAAATAGTAATAAAAATGTAAAAAATGAAAATAAAATGTTAAATTTTATGAGATATTGATCACATTTTCTTAAAATAGGTATATGCTTTTGCATATAAATCCATAAAATAACCACATCTTTTAATCTAACTCTGAGGATATTTTATGCTGTCTTTTATTCTAAGTATTTTTCCTATCGTTTTACTGATTTATCTTATGGTAAAAAGAAACGCGCTACCTTCTTATGTTGCCTTACCTTGGATTGCGACATTAGTTATGGGCGTTCATCTTTTACACTTTAATACAGATATTGTCACTATTAGTGCAAATGTTGTTTCTGCAATTGTTGCGGTACAAACTCCTATTACAGTAATTTTTGGTGCGATTCTCTTTAACCGTTTCTCTGAAATTTCAGGCGCAACAAATATTATGCGAAAATGGTTAGGAAATATTAATCCAAATCCCGTTGCACAATTAATGATTATTGGTTGGGCATTTGCCTTTATGATCGAAGGGGCAAGTGGTTTTGGTACACCAGCAGCAATTGCTGCACCTATTTTAGTGGGATTAGGTTTTCATCCATTAAAAGTGGCGATGTTGGCACTGATTATGAACTCAGTTCCCGTATCCTTTGGTGCGGTAGGTACACCAACTTGGTTTGGTTTTGGTGCTTTAAAATTATCAGAAAATATGATTTTAGAAATTGGGTCTATTACAGCATTTATACACTCCGTTGCTGCACTTATTATCCCATTATTAGCACTTCGTATCTTAGTAAGTTGGGATGATATTCGTAAAAACATCGTATTTATCTATATTAGCGTACTGGGTTGCGTAGTACCTTATTTCTTGATTGCTCAAGTCAATTACGAATTTCCATCACTCGTTGGGGGGGCAATCGGCTTATTTATTTCCGTATGGGCTGCGAATCGCAATATTGGTTTAGCAAAAGTAACAAATACCCTTGATAATAATGCGGTAAGTACGGGAGAAGTAGTTAAAGCATTATTCCCTACAGGTTTACTTATTGCATTTTTAATTGTGACTCGTATTCATCAATTACCGTTCAAAGCAATGATGAATGACGCAACTGTTTGGTTCTCAACCACATTAGGTTCCTTAGGATTATTTGAAATTAGTAAAGGTTTAATCTTTAGCTTAAAAAATATTTTTGGCTCAAATGTTTCATCAAGCTATAAACTTCTTTATGTACCCGCATTAATTCCATTTGTCATTACAGTACTAATTGCGATTCCTTTCTTTAAAATTTCCAGTTCAAATGTTAAACAGATTTTTGTATCAAGTTTACAACAATCTAAAAATCCATTTATTGCCTTAATTGGTGCCTTAGTGATGGTAAACCTAATGTTAGTGGGTGGCGAACATTCTATGGTAAAAATTATAGGTAGAACTTTTGCTGAAATTTCTGGTAGTAACTGGACTATTTTCTCCTCTTTCTTAGGTGCGATTGGATCGTTTTTCTCGGGTTCAAATACCGTATCCAACCTAACATTTGGTAGTGTTCAACTTTCTACCGCAGAAACAACTGGCATTTCTGTCGCACTTGTTCTTGCTTTACAATCTGTCGGTGGGGCAATGGGGAATATGGTATGTATCAATAACATTGTAGCGGTAAGTTCTGTGTTAAATATTTCAAACCAAGAAGGCACAATTATTAAGAAAACCATTATACCTATGATCGTTTACGGTATCATTGCCGCACTTGGCGCGTTGTTCTTAGTACCTTTATTTTATAATCTATAAAATTCACGCCAAAAATGACCGCACTTTTGCGGTCATTTCTTATTTTTTCTCTTTTTTAAAACAATTTGCTTGAAACCTTTGAAATGAACAATTATCCCAGTCGTGGTTCTTATGTTTCTACTATCAAAAATGAGCTTTAACCTATTAAAGTGCGGTTAATTTAGCGAATGAATTTGCCCATTTAGCAAAAACCAAACTTTCTTTTTCTTTATCTTCTCAACATATTTCCTCTCTAAAAATTAATTTTTTTCATTATTTTTAGGTATTTTCATTAAATCATTCCTTGAAATCCCTCTTATAAAATGGATAATCGTAATCCTTCTCAAAAATAAATAGGAACTATAATGAAGAAAGCTATAAAATTAAATTTAATTACACTTGGCCTAATTAATACAATCGGTATGACGATTACACAAGCTCAAGCCGAAGAAACATTAGGACAAATTGATGTCGTAGAAAAAGTGATATCAAACGATAAAAAACCTTTCACTGAAGCCAAAGCCAAAAGTACACGTGAAAATGTCTTTAAGGAAACACAAACCATTGACCAAGTGATTCGAAGTATCCCTGGTGCATTTACTCAACAAGATAAAGGCTCGGGTGTCGTTTCTGTGAATATTCGTGGCGAAAATGGATTAGGCCGTGTCAATACGATGGTTGATGGTGTAACACAGACTTTCTATTCTACAGCCTTAGACTCTGGTCAATCAGGCGGAAGTTCTCAATTTGGTGCGGCAATCGATCCTAATTTTATTGCAGGTGTAGATGTTAATAAAAGCAACTTTTCAGGATCAAGCGGTATAAATGCGTTAGCAGGCAGTGCTAATTTTAGAACATTAGGCGTTAATGATGTTATTACCGATGACAAACCATTTGGCATTATTCTGAAAGGAATGACAGGAAGTAATGCTACTAAATCCAATTTTATGACAATGGCTGCAGGCAGAAAATGGCTTGATAACGGTGGCTATGTAGGCGTGGTATATGGTTATAGCCAACGTGAAGTTTCACAAGATTATCGTATCGGTGGCGGAGAACGATTAGCATCATTAGGGCAGGATATTCTCGCGAAAGAAAAAGAAGCTTATTTTCGTAATGCGGGTTATATTTTAAATCATGCAGGGCAATGGGCACCTGATTTAAACAAAAATCATTGGTCTTGTAATGCCTCCTCTCCAAAATTTCATGGAAGTACAGAAAAAACAAAAACCTCTAATCCTTTAACGGGAGACACAGAAGAAATATGGACCGAGTCAAATTGTATTACTCATATTAAAAAAAACGGTGAAAACGAGATCAAGCAAAATATTTATAAAAATCAGGATAGAAAAAAAATTCTCGAAGAATTAGAACAACACAAAAACCCAGAAAAGATACCAAAATTACAAGAAGACATAAAAGAAACTGATGAAAGCTTTGAACGTAATAAAGATCAATATAGCGTCGCCCCTATTGAACCGGGTAGTTTGCAATCTCGTTCACGTAGCCATTTATTAAAATTTGAATATGGCGATGATCACCATACGCTAGGGGCGCAAATACGTACCCTTGATAATAAAATTGGTTCTCGCAAAATTGAAAACCGTAATTACCAAGTCAATTATAACTTCAATAATAACAGCTATCTTGATCTTAATTTAATGGCTGCACATAACATTGGCAAAACTATTTATCCTAAAGGTGGATTTTTTGCTGGCTGGCAAGTGGCAGACAAACTTATCACAAAAAATGTGGCAAATATTGTTGATATTAACAACAGCCATACTTTCTTACTGCCAAAAGAAATTGATTTAAAAACCACATTAGGGTTTAACTATTTTACCAATGAATACAGTAAAAACCGTTTTCCAGAAGAATTAAGTTTGTTTTATAACGATGCTTCACATGATCAAGGCTTATATTCACACAGTAAAAGAGGGCGATATTCTGGCTCAAAAAGTTTATTACCACAACGTTCAGTAATCTTACAACCTTCTGGCAAGCAAAAATTTAAAACAGTGTATTTTGATACCGCACTTTCTAAAGGTATTTATCATTTAAATTACAGCGTGAATTTTATCCATTATGCGTTTAATGGTGAGTATGTTGGATATGAAAATGGAGCGGAACCGATTTTGCATAAATCAGGGCATAAAAAGGCATTCAATCATTCCGCCACATTAAGTGCAGAGCTAAGTGATTATTTTATGCCATTTTTCACTTATTCACGCACACACAGAATGCCGAATATTCAAGAGATGTTTTTCTCTCAAGTGTCTGATGTGGGGGTGAATACTGCATTGAAACCTGAACAATCTGACACCTATCAACTAGGCTTTAATACTTATAAGAAAGGTCTATTCACTCAAGACGATGTTCTAGGCATCAAATTAGTGGGCTATCGTAGCTTTATTAAAAACTATATCCATAATGTTTACGGTGTTTGGTGGCGAGATGGCGTTGTACCTACGTGGGCAGACAGTAATGGTTTTCGCTTTACTATCGCACATCAAAATTATAAGCCTATTGTGAAAAAGAGCGGTGCTGAGTTAGAAATTAACTATGACATGGGACGTTTTTTTGCGAATGTCTCTTATGCATATCAACGTACTAATCAGCCAACCAATTATGCCGATGCCAGCCCACGTCCGAATAATGCTTCACAAGAAGACATTTTGAAACAAGGTTATGGCTTATCTCGTGTTTCAATGCTACCAAAAGACTACGGCAGATTAGAGCTTGGCACACGTTGGTTTGATCAAAAATTAACCTTAGGTCTGGCAGCTCGTTATTATGGAAAAAGTAAACGTGCGACAATTGAAGAAGAATATATCAATGGATCTCACTATGAACAAAAGACTTCAGGTTCTCGTACTTACTATGCCGTGAAAAAAACGGAAGATATTAAAAAACAACCGATTATTTTAGATTTACACGTCAGCTATGAACCAATCAAAGATTTGATTATTAAAGCGGAAGTACAAAATCTATTAGATAAACGTTATGTTGATCCATTAGATGCTGGAAATGATGCGGCTTCGCAACGTTATTATTCAAGTTTAAATGATTCAATTTGTAGTAAAAAAGATGATATTTGTGAAGGTGGAGGAAAAGATAAAACTGTACTTTATAACTTTGCACGTGGAAGAACTTATATTCTGAGCTTAAACTATAAATTCTAATAGGTTCATATAAAAAGGCATAGCTAATAGCTATGCCTTTAATTTTAGCATTTATTATCTTATTAAAAGATTATTACTACAGTCTGTCAATCATCCCTAACACTAATGCCGAAGACTGTTTCGCCGCTAATGGTAAAAACTCTTCAAAAGACATACTTGCTTTGCCATCGCCGCTATCAGAAATAGCACGAACCACCACAAAAGGCACATTAAAAGCATAACAAACTTGCGCAATCGCTGCGGCTTCCATTTCAACCCCCGTCACATTCGGGAAGTCTGCTTTTATTTGTGTAATTTTGTCTTCGCTATTAATAAAACTATCGCCAGAGCAAATTAAACCACGTTTTACTGATTGCCCTTGCTTTTCTGCAATTTCTTGCGCGAGATCTGCTAATTTTTTATCCGATAAAAATGCAGCAGGATTAGCAGGCAACTGCCCTTTTTCATAGCCAAAAGCTGTCACGTCCGCATCGTGATAGCGTGTTTCATCAGAAATCACAATATCCCCCACTTTCAAGCCTTTAGCTACCCCACCTGCAGAACCAGTATTGATCACACAATCTGGCTTGGCTAATTGCAATAATGCCGTCGTGCCAATGGCAGCTGCCACTTTGCCAATGCCTGATTGCAATAATGCAACATCTTTACCGTTAATTTTACCTTCAAAAATGACCGCACTTGCTACTCGAGTTTCCGTTCTATCAGCCATTAAATTTTTTAAAATTTCGACTTCTTGTGCCATTGCACCAACAATTCCTATTTTCATTGTTTTTGTTCCTGTTCTATTTTATTTACCAAAAAATCTAACACTGCTACGCTATAATCATCGTTATAAAGCGTACTTGCAGTGAGTACATATTTTCCACCAATGACAACGTAAGGATAGGTAAAAACACCATATTCTTCCGTCAATTCAATCGCATTTTGGATCTGTTCTTTTACGCTTTGTGAATTTTCAGTTTGAATAAATAACTGTTTATCTAGCCCTTGTTCTTCCGCCCATTGTTGAATTTTATTTGATGTGGACAATTCTGTATAACGGGATTTTTCTGAAGTCTCAAATAACAAAACATTAGATAATTCGCCCGCACTTAATGCTTGCAAAGTATAAAAAATGCGTGCGCTAAACTGGCTATCGGCAGTTGCAATAGGATATTGTTCCAACGCAACTTTATATGTGCGTATTTGGCTATAAAGCTCTAAAATATCCTGCGCTGAAGAACACACTCGACAATCATAATCAAAAAAGAATTGAATGCGGATTTTTTTATCGGCTCGAGACGCTTGTTCGATAGGTTCTTTATAAGAAAAATAATCACGCCCGTCTTCAAAATAGATTGTGTCCCTTGATGGCAAGTGCGGAGAATTTTGCACTGAAAATTCTTTCTGATTGACTTCTGCTAAAACAAACGACGATAAAAAAAGCAAACAAAATGCCAATAACCCTTTTAATTTCATTCTATCACTCATCTATCGGCTCAATATAATCTACCAATAATTGTAGGCTACGATTGCCACGAAATTCGTTAATCTCTAATTTATAGGCTAAACGAGCCTGTTTAATTGAAAGATCAGGATACAATCTTGTATTAATATTAAACGCAATCGCATCTAATAAAACCCCGCCTTGTTTCGGTTCTAGCAACATTTTTAGATGATTTTTATTTTGCCCAATTGCACGCTGGTCTAAAATTTTAAATTCGCCATCAAAACAAGGCTCAGGAAACCCTTGCCCCCAAGTGCCTACCGATTTTATCAGCTCTGCCGTTTCAAGATTAAATTCATTTGAATTCAGTTCGCCATCTGTCCAAATTACGCCTTGCAGATGTTCTTCATCAAGCCAATCGGCAATGGTTTGATTAAAAATATGTTGGAAATCGGCAAAATATTCTTCGCGAATACTCAAGCCTGCCGCCATTGCGTGTCCGCCAAATTTTAAAATCATATTAGGATGTTGCGAATGAATACGCTCCAGAACATCACGCATATGTAAACCTTCAATAGAACGTGCGGAACCTTTCAAAATTCCCTCACTATCTTGTGCAAAGGCAATCACTGGACGATGATATTGATCCTTAACCCTTGATGAAACAATGCCTAATACGCCTTGATGCCAATCGGGCTGATAAAGCGTAATACCATAGGGTAACTCTTTAAAAAGTGCGGTAAGATTTTGACAAATTTTTATTGCCTCAAGCTTCATACCCGCTTCAATTTCTTTACGAGTTTGATTGAGCTGATCGAGATCTAAAGCTAATTCTCTGGCTTTTGACATTTCGTTCGCCAGCAAAAGTTCTACCCCAATCGACATATTATCTAAACGCCCTGCTGCATTTAAACGAGGTCCGATACAAAAACCGAGATCACTTGAAGTAAACTGCTCTACATTACGGTTAGCCACTTCTGCCAACGCAATGATACCGAGACGGCAGTGTCTAGCACGGATACGCATTAAACCTTGATAAGCAAGGATACGATTATTTTGATCTAAAGGCACAACATCTGCGATGGTGCCTAGTGCCACCAGATCGAGCAAATCAGTAAAATTAGGTTGTGTTTCTGCAGTAAAAATACCGAGTTCACGAAATTTTGCACGCACCGCCAGCATCAAATAAAATGCCACACCAACGCCTGCTAAAGATTTTGAAGGGAAATGACACTGACTTAAATTAGGATTAACAATGGCATCGGCTGGCGGCAAAGTTTCGGGGGGTAAATGATGATCCGTGACTAAAACTCGAATGCCTTTTTCTTTCAAAAATGCCACACCGTCAAAAGACGAAACGCCATTATCCACCGTCATTAAAAGCTGAACGCCCTTTTCAATCGCCATTTCAGCCACGGGAATACTCAAGCCATAACCTTGTTCAAATCGATTTGGCACAAGGTAATCCACATCAGAAAAGCCAAGTTGTCTTAAAGCCAGCACACTCAATGCTGTGCTGGTTGCACCGTCAGCATCAAAATCCCCAACAATCACAATTTTTTGCTGTTGTTGATAGGCTTCAACTAATAAATTTACCGCTTGATCAATGCCATATAATTGATTTGGATTGAGCATTGATTTCAAAGTGCGGTCTAATTCTTTGGTGTTTTTAATATGACGAGCGCGATAAAGGCGATCTAATAACGGATGGGTTGAAACAGAATTTCCAACTGGAATTTCACGGCGTTTGATAAGTTTTTTCACTGGATATTAATTCATACCTAAAAGCAAAAAGCTGTTGAAATCAACAGCTCTTTTATCTATACTTTTTCCTGTCGGTCAGGGCTTTTAACCCTGAATGCTGACAGGGGTTAAAAGCCCTACTGACCATTAGTCTAACTATTGTGTCAGCTAAGGATTTTAGTGATGCCTAAATTATGCATTTATATCATAATTTTTGTGTTGTTAATGCTTTTAAGCTCCCCAGCATATTAAGCATACCGACTATTAAAACACAAGGGGTAGGCAACTGCCCCTTGTTTTTCATTATAAAATTATTGTGCTGTTTCTTCAAGTGCTCTTAATAAATCAGCGGGTTTTAAATAACCGCCAATAAGCTCACCAGTTGAGGTAACAATACTTGGTGTTCCTCGTACACCAAATTGAATACCTAATTCATAATGTTTTTTCACGATATTTGGCGTTTTAACTTCTTTTGGTAAATTGCCTTTTTCTGCTTCATTTAAAGCAAAAACGGGATCTTTCGCCGTCCAAATCGCTTCCATTTGTTTCGCCGTTTGATTATTCATACCTGCGCGAGGGAAAGCTAAATAACGCACAGTAATACCAAGATCGTTATATTCTTTTAATTGCTGATGTAACAAATGGCAATAATGGCAGGTAATATCCATAAATACTGTTACTACGTGTTTTTCATTTTTCGCAGGATAAACAATCATCTCGTCTTTATAAGAATTAAGTTTATCCACTAAAATTTTACCTGCTACATCAACAGGGCCATTATTTGTGAGTTCATAAAGTTTACCTTCAAAAAGATATTTTCCATCTTCGCTCACATAGAGTATACCTTGATCCGTGACAGCCGTTTTAATGCCTGAAATCGGCGAAGATTTAATAACAATATTTGATATATTAAAAGACTGTAATTTGCGTTTAATTGCTGCATCATCTGCCATTGCATTAGCCGCAGCCACGCACAAAAGTGCGGTAAAAATTTTCTTCATTTTTTGTTCCTAAATTTACTTGAGTGAGAAAGCCTAAAATTATAGAGAGATTGCTAATTTCTGCAAGGTCAAACTATCCAAAAATCAGAAAATAGCATATAATTCCACACTTTATCACACAGTGAATTTATTATGTTTGAAATCAATCCTGTAAAAAATAAAATCATCGATTTATCTGACCGCACTTCGGTGCTTCGGGGGTATCTTTGACTTTGATGCCAAAGTTGAGCGTTTAGAAGAAGTCAATGCCGAACTAGAACAGCCAGATGTGTGGAATGCTCCAGATAAAGCCCAAACGCTTGGTAAAGAACGGGTTTCTTTAGAACAAGTTGTAAATACCATCAAAAATTTAGAACAAGGTTTAGAAGATGTTGATAGCTTGTTAGAACTTGCTATTGAAGCAGAAGACGAAGACACTTTCCATGAAGCAATTGCTGAATTAAATGAACTCGAACAACAACTCGAAAAATTAGAGTTCCGTCGAATGTTTAGTGGCGAACATGATGCTTGCGATTGCTATGTGGACTTACAAGCTGGTTCTGGCGGTACGGAAGCTCAAGATTGGACAGAAATGTTGCTGCGTATGTATCTTCGTTGGGCTGAAAGCAAAGGTTTTAAAACAGAACTGATGGAAGTCTCTGACGGCGATGTAGCAGGATTAAAATCAGCAACGATTAAAGTGAGCGGAGAATATGCTTTTGGTTGGTTACGAACAGAAACGGGGATTCATCGTTTAGTGCGTAAAAGTCCATTTGATTCCAATAACCGTCGTCACACATCATTCAGTGCGGCATTTGTCTATCCTGAAATTGATGACGATATTGATATTGAAATCAATCCAGCTGATTTACGTATTGATGTTTATCGTGCATCAGGGGCAGGTGGGCAGCACGTAAACAAAACTGAAAGTGCGGTGCGAATTACCCATATTCCAAGTGGCATAGTTGTGCAATGTCAAAACGACCGTTCACAGCACAAGAACAAAGATCAAGCAATGAAACAATTAAAAGCGAAATTGTATGAGCTTGAATTACAGAAGAAAAATGCGGATAAGCAAGCAATGGAAGATAATAAATCCGACATTGGTTGGGGAAGCCAAATTCGCTCTTATGTATTAGACGATTCACGCATTAAAGATTTACGTACTGGCGTGGAAAACCGTAATACGCAAGCCGTATTAGACGGGGATTTAGATCGATTTATTGAAGCGAGTCTCAAGGCTGGATTATAAAATTTTTGCCTTCCCCTGTTTACGGGGGAAAGTGGCGCGAAGCAACGGAAGGGGGCTTTCGATAATATATTTCCTTTAGTCTTCGACAGCTCCTAAAGTAAACAAAGAAAATAAAAATTTCTTATTAATTTATAAAAAAGGTAAACAATATGTCAGAACAAGAAGTTAAAGAATTAGATCTCAATGGCGAAATGCTCGTTCGTCGTGAAAAATTAGCCGCATTACGTGCAAAAGGTAATGCATTTCCAAACAAGTTTCGTCGTGATGCTCTCGCACAAGATTTACACAATCAATATGATTCAGAAGACGGTGAAATCTTAAAAGAGAAAAACGTTGAAGTACAAGTTGCTGGTCGTATTATGACTCGTCGTGCAATGGGTAAAGCAACTTTTATCACTATTCAAGATATGAGCGGTAAAATCCAGCTTTACGTTGCACGCGATAATTTGCCTGAAGGTGTTTATGCTGAAGATGTAGGTAACTGGGATTTAGGCGATATCATTGGAGTGAAAGGTACACTTTTCAAAACTAAAACCAATGAATTAACCATCAAAACAACTGAAGTCCAACTTTTAACCAAAGCACTTCGTCCATTACCAGACAAATTCCATGGTTTAACCGACCAAGAAGTTCGTTATCGCCAACGTTATTTAGATTTAATTTCTAACGAAGAATCTCGCCGCACTTTTATTATTCGTTCTAAAGTTGTCGCGGGTATTCGTGAATATTTCATTTCTAAAGGCTTTATGGAAGTGGAAACGCCAATGTTACAAGTGATTCCAGGCGGTGCATCTGCACGTCCTTTCGTGACTCATCATAATGCATTAGATGTGGATATGTATTTGCGTATCGCACCTGAACTTTATTTAAAACGCTTGGTCGTTGGTGGATTTGAACGAGTATTTGAATTAAACCGCAACTTCCGTAATGAAGGGGTTTCTGTTCGTCATAATCCAGAATTTACTATGCTTGAATATTATCAAGCCTATGCAGATTACCACGATTTAATGGATAACACCGAAGAACTGCTTCGTAAATTAGCGATTGATATTCTTGGTACAACCATTGTGAAATACGGTGATTTAGAATTTGACTTCGGCAAACCATTTGAGCGTATTACATTACACGATGCAACCATTAAATATGGTGCAGACAAAGGTATCGTAAAAGAAGATTTATATGACTTTGATCGTGCAAAAGCTACGGCAGAACGCTTAGGTATTGAAGTACAAAAATCTTGGGGTTTAGGCAGCATTGTCAATGCAATCTTTGAAGAAGTGGCTGAACATCACTTAATTCAACCAACCTTCTTAATGGCTCATCCTGCAGAAATTTCGCCACTTGCACGTCGTAATGATGAAAACCCAGATGTTACAGATCGTTTTGAGCTCTTTATCGGTGGTCGTGAAATCGGTAATGGTTTCTCAGAATTAAATGATGCAGAAGATCAAAATGAACGTTTTGATGCACAGGTTGCAGCAAAAGAAGCGGGCGATGATGAAGCGATGTTTAAAGATGAAGACTTTGTTGTTGCACTAGAACACGGCTTACCTCCAACAGCTGGGGAAGGTTTAGGTATCGACCGTTTAGCAATGCTTTATGCAAATGCTCCATCAATTCGTGATGTGATCTTATTCCCTGCAATGCGTCAGAAATAATAAAGATATAAACAAAAGCCACCATTTGGTGGCTTTTTTATCGAAACATAAAAAGGGAGCTAGCGCTCCCCTTATTTTTAATGATTAACCATTAATAAATTTTTCGCCTAATTCAATATCTGCACGTAAAGTCGGCAACATATTTTCTAAGGCTTGTTGCTCAAAATTGCTTAATGGGCCAATTGGTAAAATTTCTTCTACACCTTCTTTACCTAAACGAACTGGCTGAGAGAAGAAACGAGCATATTTGCCGTCACCTTCAACATAAGTACATTCAACAACTGTCTCGCCACTTAATCCTTTCACTAAAGAACGCGCAAAACGTGCTGCAGCTTGCGCCATTGAAAGAGTTGCAGAACCGCCACCCGCTTTTGCATTGACCACTTCTGTACCTGCATTTTGGATACGTTTTGTTAATGGTTCGATTTCATCTTCATTCCACTCAGCATATTGAACTTGAGAAAGTAATGGAAGAATAGTCACTCCAGAGTGACCACCAATAACAGGAACGCTTGTACGAGAAACATTTAAACCTTTTAATTCAGCCACAAAGGTTTCAGAACGTAACACATCTAAAGTTGTCACACCAAATAATTTACGTTTGTCGTAAACGCCTGCTTTTTTCAGCACTTCAGCCGCAATCGCAACGGTAGTATTTACTGGGTTAGTGATGATACCAACGCATGCTTTCGGACAAGTAACCGCGACTTTTTCAATTAAACCACGCACGATACCTGCATTAATATTGAATAAATCTGAACGATCCATACCAGGTTTACGTGCAACACCAGCAGAAATTAATACAACATCCGCACCTTCAAGTGCTGGAGTTGGATCTTCACCAGAAAAACCTTTCACATTCACTGCCGTTGGAATATGGCTCACATCCACTGCAACACCTGGGGTAACAGGGGCAATATCATACAATGATAAGTCGGTACCTGCTGGCAACTGAAGTTTTAGTAATAACGCTAATGCTTGACCAATACCACCTGCGGCACCTAATACAGCAACTTTCATAAATACTCCTTATGTGTTAGTTAATTTAAAACAGACTGATTTTAAAATGTTCATCTTACAATTACAAATAGAGAAATATCATTCTATGATCTAGTTCACATTTCTGAGATAAATATTTTCTTCTCTTCGTTCTTATTCATATTTCAGTTGATGAAAGTGAATTTTTATGCAATTCTTATGCAAATTTTGACTATTGAAAAATAAAGATGACTGAGAATTTAACTCGCGCTTTTAAAGAATTACTCAACCAAGAACGCTTTGGTTCTCAAAGTGAAATTGTCGATGCCTTAAAAAAACAAGGCTTTACTGGTATTAATCAATCAAAAATATCAAGAATGCTCAGCAAATTTGGCGCAGTTCGCACCCGTAATACCAAAATGGAAATGGTCTATTGCTTACCAAATGAATTAAGTGTTCCCAATACCAGTAGCCCATTAAAAAATCTTGTCTTAGATGTTGATCACAATGCGATGTTAATCGTAATAAAAACGACGCCCGGTGCTGCTCAATTAATCGCACGATTACTTGATTCCATTGGAAAATCAGAAGGCATTTTAGGTACTATCGCAGGCGATGATACTATTTTTGTCACGCCCACAAACGATAAACCTATCGACGAATTATTGCAAAATATCCAACGTTTATTTGAAAACACATTGTAATGAATATTCTATTAACGGGAGGAACAGGACTTATCGGCAAAGCACTTGTCGAACAACTCTGTTTACGCAATGAACAAGTGACGATCTTAACGCGCTCAAGTTCGCCGCACACTCTCTCAAAGCACAAAAACATCAAATTTATTACCGCACTTTCCCAACTTAATTTACAAGAACAGTTTGATGCCATCATCAATCTTGCTGGCGAGCCAATTTTTCATAAAGTTTGGTCGAAAAACCAGAAATCTATTTTACGAGAAAGTCGTTTAAGCCTCACTACTCAACTGGTTGAATTCATTAATCAATATCAGCAATATCCTATTTTTATATCAGGTTCAGCAACAGGAATTTACGGCGATCAAGACGAACAAAAAATTACCGAAACAAGCAAAACAGCAAAAACCTTCACTGCACAATTATGCCAAGATTGGGAAAATATTGCGCAACAAGCACATGCTAGAGTTTGTTTGATTAGAACAGGCATGGTCTTTTCTAAGAAAGGAGGCGCACTTGCTAAAATGTTGCCTTTATACAAATGGGGACTTGGCGGTAAACTGGGCAAGGGAGAGCAATATTTCCCTTGGATTGCTTTGGAAGATATGGTAAACGGCATTTTATTTTTACTCGATCATTCAGAATGCAGAGGGGCGTTTAACTTCGCTGCCCCCAAGTCTATAAAACAGCATAAATTTAACCGCACTTTGGCTCGAATATTAAAACGTCCTGCTTTTGCAACCATTCCAAAATGGCTATTACATTTCATTCTTGGCGAGCGAGCAAATCTATTACTCGAAAGTCAAAATGTTGTACCTGAAAAATTACTTAACGCTGGATTCCAATTTCAATATGCTGATTGCGAAAACTATCTAAAAGATATCCTAAAAAACAAATAAAAAAATCACCGCACTTTTAATACGATGATTTTTATCCCTCTAAATGCCTAGCATTTATTGTTCATTGTAAATTTCAAGATTGGATGCTTGTTTTTCTCGTTTTTTCTTTGCACTATCATTGCGTTGAGTTGCGATTTTCTCTAAATATTCAGGGCTAATATCGCCTGTAATATATTCGCCTGTGAAAACAGAACAATCAAAACCTTGAATGGCTGGGTTTTCCAATTGAACAGATTCAGTAAGTGCGGTCAGATCTTGGAAAATTAATTTATCTACGCCAATCAAATGTGCAATTTCATCAACATTTCGTCCATAAGCGATCAGTTCATCGCGACTCGGCATATCAATACCATATACATTCGGATAACGAATTTCTGGAGCAGCCGAGGCGAAGTAAATTTTCTTCGCACCAGCTGAGCGAGCCATTTCAACAATTTGCTCAGAGGTTGTGCCACGAACAATAGAATCGTCTACCAATAACACGTTTTTATCTTTAAATTCAGCTTTAATGGTATTCAATTTACGACGAACCGAACTAATACGCTGTGCTTGTCCTGGCATAATAAAGGTACGGCCAACATAGCGATTTTTCACAAATCCTTGGCGATAAGGCTTCCCTAGTACACGAGCTATTTGTAACGCAATATCTGTTGAAGTTTCAGGAACGGGAATCACCACATCAATATTATCAATTTCATCAGCCCATTCTTTTGCAATTTTTTGTCCAAGTTTTTCGCCCATGTGAACACGCGCAGCATAAACAGAGACGCCATCAATCGTTGAATCTGGGCGTGCAAAATAAACATACTCAAAAATACAAGGATTTAACACCGCACTTTCAGCACATTGTTGTGAATAAAGCTCGCCATCAAACGTCACATAAACAGCTTCGCCTGCAGCAATATCACGCACAAATTCGAAACCTACAATATCTAAAGCCACTGTTTCAGAGGCAAACATATAATCAGTTTTGCCATTTTCTTCGCGTTTACCCAGCACCAAAGGACGAATACCAAAAGGATCACGAAACGCAACCATGCCATGCCCAATAATCATCGCTAAACAAGCATAAGCTCCACGAACATCCTTATGAGTTTTACGAACGGCATAGAAAATATCTTGTGGATCGAGGTGATCTTGAGGAATATGATCGAGGTGATTGGCGAGAATATTAAGAAGAAGCTCGGAATCTGAATTAGTGTTTACATGGCGGCGAGCAGTTTTAAAGACCTTTTCTTTTAACTCCACTGAGTTGGTTAAGTTGCCGTTATGCACCAAAGTGACACCATAGGGAGAATTCACATAAAAAGGCTGTGCCTCTGAGACGCTAGAACTCCCCGCTGTAGGATAGCGAACATGCCCCAACCCAGCATGTCCTTGCAAGCGTAGCATATGTTCTTGATGAAACACATCGCTGACTAAACCATTAGCTTTACGTAAGCGAAAACGGTTTTCATCATCAACCGTTACAATACCTGCCGCATCTTGTCCACGATGTTGCAAAAGGGTTAATGCTGCATAAATAGATTCATTAACCGGACTTTGGCTAACAATACCGACAATACCACACATTTTGTGTTCCTTATTGATTAAGCGTTGGAGTTAAAAAACTTGAACTCGCCTGAAGTTGTTGAAAGAACCATTCAATAATAAAACCAAAGTGCGGTATTAATTGAGATTCTTTCCACCAATCAGTTTGTTCAAAATTGGTAAAAGTATCCATAAAAAATAACAACGCAGCCACAATCAGCGCACCACGCACTAAACCGAAAGCTGCACCTAATACGCGATCAGTACCGCTTAAACCCGTTTTATCCACTAATTGACTAATCACATAATTTACTATGGCACCCACAATTAAAGTCAGAACAAACAAAATGGCGATTGCAGTTCCATTACGAATATACATTGATTCAATTTGCGTAAGATAAGCAGCAAGATAAGGATAGAACTGACTTGCAACAATAAATGCCACAACCCAGCTACCGAGTGAAAGCACTTCGCGAACAAAACCGCGTAATAAACTAACAAGAATGGAAAAAGCGATAATGCCAATAATAATGTAATCAATCATTAAAAAATCTCTCAATGAAAAACGGCCGTTTAAAACGACCGAGCTATTCTACAAAAATAAAGCCAAAAAGAAAACGTTTGCGTAAACTAAATTTCCTGCCAAAAAGCACGTTCCAATTTACTTTGAGCTTTCTTTAAGACTTCCGCTAAATGTTGATATGTCGGTTTTTCTTGCACAAAAGGCAAGGGTTCATGTAGTTGTTTTAAGCGTTCGCAAATATCGTAAAACCATACCGCACTTTGATTTTCTAATGGCGAATTTGCACGCTTACCAAGCCAATAAAGCCCTTGAAAAGGAATAAGCAAGGCAAAAAGTGCGGTCAAAATTGCGATAGAAAATGCCATCAAATCATTTTTTGCATAAAACTGCTGCCATAGAATTGCAAACACAGCAACAAAAGGCATAAATTTTTGTGCAAAACTCGTGGCTTTCATAATACGGTTTTCAGGGAAAATAATGCCTAACTTCGCCTCCAGCGGCCAAGTATTAAGATAAATTTGCCCCTGTTTAAAAATGGAAAAAAATGCCATAAAAACACCTCAAAAATTGACCGCACTTATCATACGCTATTTTAAGTCTATTTTTAGTAAAAATAGTTTAATTTTTCAAAAAATACGATAAAGTTTGTATTTTTTCCTTACCGATGAATTTATTTTATTCATCAAAAGGTGTATTCTATGTCTGATTTTTCAAACCATCTTAGATGATGGATTTCTATTAACCTCAATCAAATATAGGGTTCCTATGTCAAAACTTGTTCTTATCCTTAACTGTGGTAGTTCTTCACTCAAATTTGCAATTCTTGATCCAGCAACAGGGGAAGAAAAATTATCTGGCTTAGCCGAAGCATTTTTCTTACCTGAAGCACGTATCAAATGGAAACTCAATGGAGAGAAAGGTAACGCAGATTTAGGCGCAGGTGCAGCGCATACTGAAGCGCTTAATTTTATCGCATCTAACATTCTGAATGATGAGCTTAAAAATTCTATCGCGGCAATTGGTCATCGTATCGTTCACGGTGGCGAAAAATACACTCAATCTGTCATCGTAACAGATGAAGTTGTTAAAGGAATTGAAGATGCTGCACAATTTGCGCCACTTCACAACCCTGCTCACTTAATTGGTATTCGCGAAGCATTCAAGGCATTCCCACACTTAAAAGATAAAAACGTGGTAGTTTTTGATACAGCATTCCACCAAACTATGCCTGAAGAAGCCTTCCTTTATGCCCTTCCATACTCTTTATATAAAGAGCACGGCGTACGTCGCTATGGTGCACACGGCACAAGTCACTACTTCGTTTCTCGTGAAGTCGCTAAATATGTAGGCAAACCTGCAGATCAAGTAAATGCTATTATTTGTCACTTAGGTAATGGTGGTTCTGTTTCTGTTGTGCGTAACGGTCAATGTATTGATACTTCAATGGGCTTAACTCCGCTAGAAGGTTTAGTAATGGGTACGCGTTGTGGCGATATTGACCCCGCAATCGTATTCTACCTATACAAAACACTAGGTATGTCTATGGATCAAATCGAAGAGACTTTAGTGAAAAAATCGGGTCTTTTAGGTTTAACTGAAGTAACAAGCGACTGCCGTTATGCTGAAGATAACTACGATGATGAATCTAAACCAGAAACAAGACGTGCTTTAAATGTTTATAGCTATCGTTTAGCGAAATACATTGGTGCTTATATGGCTGTGTTGGGCGATGATCACTTAGATGCAATTGCATTCACTGGTGGTATTGGCGAAAACTCAGCGCACGTTCGTGAATTAGCCTTAAATCACTTAAAATTATTCGGCATTAAAATCGATAACGAACGAAATCTTGCCACACGTTTTGGTAAAGATGGTGTAATCACCACTGATGATTCCGCATTTAAAGCAATTGTTCTTCCAACTAACGAAGAATTGGTTATCGCACAAGATACCGCAAAACTTTGTTTCTAATTTAACAACAAGCTGCCGAATTTTTCGGCAGTTTTTATTTATAATATATACATATTAAGGTTTAACTATGTCTCGCACGATTATTCTTATCCCTGTAAGTACAGGCGTGGGTTTAACTAGCATTAGTCTTGGATTAATCCACTCTCTCGAACAAAAAGGCACAAAAGTTGCTTTTATGAAACCAGTTTCGCAACCAAGCACTGGCGAAGATAAATTGGATCGCACAACTTCTATTATTCGCACTAGCACTAGCCTTGAAACTGCCGAACCTTTTATGTTAAGTGTGGCAGAATCATTAATTGGTCAAAATCAGTCTGACGTATTGTTAGAAAAAATTGTAGCTAACCACCAACAATTAACCAAAAATAATGACATCGTTGTAGTTGAAGGCTTAATACCCACAAGAAAACACGGTTACGCAAACAGTATCAACTATGAAATTGCACAAGCATTAGATGCGGAAATCGTATTAGTTGCAGCACCTGCAACTGAAACGCCAACCGAATTAAAAGATCGCGTAGAAGCTGCAGCCTCTCTATTTGGTGGTAAAAACAATCCAAATCTTTTAGGTGTTGTTGTAAACAAATTCAATGCACCTGTTGATGAATCAGGTCGTACTCGTCCAGATCTTGCTGAAATTTTTGATTCATTCCAACACAATCATATTAGCGAAACAGAAGTAAACAAGTTATTTGCAGGTAGTGCCATCAAGTTATTAGCTTGTGTGCCTTGGAATGCAAATTTAATCGCGACACGAGCAATTGACTTAGTCAAACATTTAGGTGCATCAATCATTAATGAAGGAGAAATCAATCGCCGTATCCGTGGCATCACTTTCTGTGCAAGAAGTTTATCAAATATGATAGAACATTTCCGCGCAGGTAGCTTATTGGTTGCCTCTGCTGACCGTCCTGATGTAATTGTTGCTGCTTCACTTGCTGCTGCAAACGGTATTGAAATCGGCGGTATTCTATTAACAGGCGGCTACAAAATTGATGCTCAAATTAATAAACTTTGCCGTCCAACTTTTGAAAAAGCGAAATTACCGATCTTCCGTATTGAAGGCAATACTTGGCAAACTGCATTAAGTTTACAAAGTTTTAATCTTGAAGTGCCTGTTGATGACAAAGAACGTATTGAAAATATTAAACAATACATTAGCCAACACTTTAATGCTGACTTTATCAATAATTTAGTTGCAGATTCCAGCCGTTTACCTCGCTTATCCCCACCTGCATTCCGTTTCCAATTAACTGAACTTGCTCGTGCGGCGAAAAAACGTATTGTGCTTCCTGAAGGCGATGAACCTCGTACAATCAAAGCTGCCGTACTTTGTGCAGAACGTGGCATTGCGGAATGTGTGCTTTTAGCAGATCCTGCATCCGTTCAACGAGTTGCAGAAGCACAAGGTGTTAAATTAGGTAAAGGTATTACAATCATCAATCCTGCTGACGTTCGTGAAAACTATGTTGATCGTTTAGTTGAATTACGTAAAGCAAAAGGTATGACCGAAACTGCGGCTCGTGAACAATTAGAAGACACCGTAGTACTTGGTACCATGATGTTAGAAGCAAATGAAGTAGATGGTTTAGTATCTGGCGCTGTCCACACCACTGCAAACACCATTCGCCCACCAATGCAAATCATCAAAACTGCACCAGGTAGTTCGATTGTTTCTTCTATCTTCTTTATGTTATTACCAGATCAAGTGCTTGTTTACGGTGACTGTGCGGTAAACCCAGATCCAACTGCAGAACAACTTGCTGAAATTGCAATTCAATCTGCGGATTCTGCGAAAGCATTTGGTATTGATCCAAAAGTCGCGATGATTTCTTACTCAACAGGTACATCTGGTAGCGGTGCTGATGTAGAAAAAGTGAAAGAAGCAACTCGTATTGCGAAAGAAAAACGCCCTGATTTATTAATCGATGGCCCATTACAATACGATGCGGCTGTGATGGAAGATGTGGCTCGCTCTAAAGCACCAAATTCACCTGTAGCAGGTAAAGCAACGGTATTTGTATTCCCTGACTTAAATACTGGTAACACGACTTACAAAGCAGTACAACGTTCTGCAGATTTAGTGTCTATTGGCCCAATGCTTCAAGGTATGCGCAAACCAGTCAATGACTTATCTCGTGGTGCCTTAGTTGATGATATTGTGTACACAATTGCCTTAACCGCAATTCAAGCAACACAATAATTCAAGTAAAAATATAAAAGAAAATACCGCACTTTGCCCTAGCAGTAAAAGTGCGGTATTTTTTATAACGTTTTTTACAAATCGACTAAAATCAAAATTGCGGCTTCACCGCCCCATTCTCTTGGTGCTTGATGTAATGCCCGCACTTTAGGATGTTGTACTAGCCAACGTGGAATTTGTTTTTTCAATGTAAAGGTGCCATAGCCCGTCATGATACTGGCACAATCTACATGCTCATTTTCACAAGCCAGTAAAAGTGCGGCTAATTCTTGCTTAGCTTGTTCACGGGTTAAACCGTGTAAATCTAAAAACAATTCTGGCGAAAAATCTCCACGACGAAGTTGTTTTAATAAATGGGAATCTTCCCCATCACGTAAATATTTCACAACACCATCATTGTCATTCAGTAATGGCTCATATTCATCAGAAAAATAGAACAATGTATCTTCTTTCGCTCGTAATTCTTTCAATTCTATTTTTTTCTGATCACGTTTTTGGCGGGGGGCAATAAAAGTATCTTGTTTAATTGGCTTAATGCCTTTGGTTTCCGCACGGAATAAATCAAATTCGTCTTGCATTTTTTTCTCATTAATTTCAAATTTTGCGTATCATATCATAGTTCTACATTCTCATCTGTGGTATAACTACGCCAAATTTTCATACCGAATTTTATGCTAACTTTTCTACTCACTTTTATGGAGAAATGCGATGGAAACCTCACATAACCAAGAATTAGTTGCAACTATCTTGGAAGATAATGTTGCAAACGAACTGCAAACCATCCAAGATTTTCTGCGTTGGACGTATAGCATTCTCAATCGCTCTGATATTTACTTCGGGCAAGGGCACGATAATCCTTGGGATGAAAGCCTGCAACTCGTTTTAAGTAGCTTACATTTACCCATTGATTTACCTACCGAATTATTTAACAGTCGATTAACCCCATCTGAAAAAGAAACCTTAGTTCAACTTGTATTAACCCGAATCGAACAACGCGTACCTGTGGCATATTTAACAAATAGTGCTTGGTTCTGCGGTCACGAATTTTATGTCGATGAACGAACCATTATTCCACGTTCTCCAATTAGTGCTTTAATTCAAGATCGCTTTGAAGATTTAATTTCACAAGAACCAAATCATATTCTCGATCTATGCACAGGCAGCGGTTGTATTGCCATTGCTTGTGCTTATGCTTTCCCGAATGCGGAAGTAGATGCGGTAGATTTATCGGTTGATGCACTTAATGTCGCGGAGATCAATATTTCACGCCATCAATTAGAGCATCGCGTATTCCCGATTCAATCAAACTTATTTGAAAATATTTTGGGACAAAAATACGATCTTATCGTGACCAACCCACCTTATGTGGATGAAGAAGATCTCGCCGATATGCCAGAAGAATTCCATTTTGAACCAGAGTTAGCCTTGGGTTCTGGCCATGATGGCTTAAACATTACCAAACAAATTTTAAAACAAGCGTCAGATTACTTAAGCGAAAATGGCGTGTTGGTGTGTGAAGTGGGCAATAGTATGGTGAGCTTAATTGAGCAATATCCAGATGTACCCTTTGAATGGGTAGAACTTAAAAATGGCGGACTAGGCGTATTTGCTATTCAGCGTAAGGATTTAGTGAAATATCACGATCTGTTTTAATCTTTTAAGTGCGGTTAAAATTCTTATTAAATTTCAACCGCACTTAATTTATACATTGTTATTTTGTTTCCAATTCAATGCCTTCAAATAATTTTTTCACTGAATTGTTATCACGCAAACGCTCGGCTTTTTCTACGACACTACGAGTTAAGTGCGGTGAAAAATATTCCATAAAATCGTACATATAATTACGTAAAAACGTGCTATGTTTAAATGCAATATTCGTCATACTTGGGCGGAACAAATGGCTTGCATCAATTAGCACAAGATCCGCATCTAATGCCGTATGTGCCATAGATGCCATAATGCCCACCCCTAAACCCAAGCGCACATAAGTTTTAATAACATCAGCATCGGTAGCCGTAAAAACTATATTTGGTAAAATGCCTGCACTATTAAATGCGGAATCTAAATCAGAAACACCCGTAAAACCAAACGTGTAAGTCACAAGTGGGTATTTGCCTAATTCCTCAATGGTCAGTTCTTTCACTTTGGCAAGCGGATGTTCTGGCGAAACAATCACAGCACGATTCCACCAATAGCATGGAATCTGAACTAAATCATCAAATAAATAAGGTGCTTCAGTGGTAATTGCCAAATCCACTTCACCTGACATTAAAGCATCGTGAATTTGTGTTGGCGAACCTTGATGAATATGCAAGCTCACATCAGGATATTTTTTAGAAAAACGTTCAATCACGCTTGGCAGCATATAACGTGCCTGAGTATTTGTCGTCGCAATACGTAATACACCGTGATTTGGCCGAGTATATTCATCGGCAACGGCACGGATACCTTGCGCTTTAACAAGTAACTCGCGTGCAATTGAGATAATCTTTTTCCCTGCTGGTGTAATTGATTTTATATGCTTGCCATGACGCTCAAAAATTTCCAGACCTAATTCATCTTCTAATAGGCGAACTTGTTTACTGATACCCGGCTGTGATGTGTAAAGTGCATTTGCCGCTTCTGTGACATTCAAATTTTGGTTTACAATCTCAACGATATAACGCAATTGATGCATTTTCATAAAAAAGTCCTTATTTTTTATAACGTTTGTTCATCTCCGAATAACGTTTTACCGCTTTACGAATTTGCCCAGATTTTGGACGACGACTAGCCTGTTTTACATCTAATTTCGTTTCAGTCTCAGCAGGTAATCCCACCAATTCACGTAAATAATTGACGTTTTCAAGATCCATTTCTTCCCAGCCTCCACGAGGCAAACCTTTCATCAGTTTGATATTTCCGTAACGAATACGAATCAAGCGGCTAACTTGAATCCCTTGGGATTCCCACAAACGACGAACCTCACGGTTACGTCCCTCCATCAAGGTTACGTCATACCATTGGTTAATCCCCACACCGCCTGTAAATTTAATTTCTTTAAAATTAGCAGGACCATCTTCAAGCTGAACGCCTTTACGTAAACGCGCTAACATCGCATCATCAACTTGACCAAATACACGCACAGAATATTCACGTTCAACTTCACGGCTTGGGTGCATTAAACGATTTGCTAATTCGCCATCAGTGGTAAAAAGCAATAAACCCGATGTATTAATATCTAAACGCCCCACCGCAATCCAACGAGATCCCGTTAAACGCGGCAAACGATCAAACACTGTGGCACGCCCTTCTGGGTCGCTACGTGTACAAAGTTCGCCTTCAGGTTTGTAATACATTAATACACGGCAAATTTCTTTTTGTGCGTGGCTAAGATTAATGATTTGACCATCAATACGCACTTTCACACCAGAATGTACGTCAATACGATCGCCCAAAGTCGCAATTTTACCCTCTACGCTCACTCTGCCTGCGGCAATCATCGTTTCAATTTCACGACGAGAGCCTTGCCCAGCACGCGCTAAAACTTTCTGTAATTTTTCGCCCTCTACTTTAGGTTGATTCGAGGCTTTTACAATAGGTTTCGCTTTTGGCTTAGATAAAAATTTGTTGTCAGAATTAACCGCACTTTTTTTCGTATTTGCTGTTTCTACGCAAGCAATACGAGATACTGAACGTCTGTCATTTTTAGCTGAAAAATCACGTTTCTTTGCTGAATCTTTGGAAAAGTGCGGTTGTCTTTGAGTTTGTTTTTGACTAGGTTTCATTGTTTTCCTTGAATAATGGAAAGGTCGCTTTCACAAGCGTCTATAAGTTAAATAAAAGGAGCAGTACTCCCACTTCCTTTGCGCAAAATCACTGGCGATTCTTCCGTTAAATCTACCACTGTTGTAGGCTCTTGCCCTAAATATCCACCATGAATAATTAAATCCACTTGATGTTCCAAACGATCACGAATTTCTTCAGGATCGGATTGCGTAGTATGTTCTTCATTCGGCAACATTAACGAACAAGATAAAATCGGCTCACCTAAGGCTGAAAGCAAATCTAAAGCAATTTTATTATCTGGTACGCGTAAACCAATGGTTTTACGTTTTGATGTCATTAAACGGCGAGGTAATTCTTTCGTTGCTGTAAGAATAAAAGTATAACGCCCTGGCGTATTATTTTTAATCAAACGATAAGCGGTATTATTTACCCTTGCATAAGTTGAAAGTTCTGACAAATCGCTACACACCAAGGTAAAATTATGTCCTTCAGGCAATTTACGAATTGCTACAATGCGATCCATTGCGTGTTTATCGCCCATCATACAGCCCAAGGCATATCCCGAATCCGTTGGATACACAATCACACCGCCTTTTTGTAAAATCTCTACGGCTTGATTAATCAAGCGCACTTGTGGATTTTCAGGGTGGATATAGAAAAATTGGCTCATGTGTTTCTTCCTTAAAAAGTGTGCGCTGATTATAGCAGTTTTGCACTCACTTTATAATGGCGAGCATATAAAAATAAAGGTGCAGGGAATCAATCTACGCCTTGTCAAACTAAAGTGCGGTTAATTTTTAGATGATTTTAATACCTTTCTCAAGGCTGCACCAATTTCAGCGAGGCTTTTTACACAGGTCACACCAGCGGCTTCTAACGCTGCAATTTTTTCTACTGCAGTACCTTTTCCGCCGCTAATAATGGCTCCCGCATGCCCCATCCGTTTTCCTTTTGGCGCAGTGATTCCCGCAATATAGGCAACCACTGGTTTGGTGACGTTATCTTTAATGAAGATTGCCGCTTCTTCCTCTGCAGAGCCGCCGATCTCGCCAATCATCACAATGGCTTCTGTTTCGGGATCTTGTTGAAATCTTTCGAGAATATCAATAAAACTAGAACCCAGAATAGGATCTCCCCCGATACCCACACAAGTCGATTGTCCAAAGCCTTCATCTGTAGTTTGTTTTACCGCTTCATAAGTTAAAGTTCCAGAACGAGAAACAATCCCCACTTTACCTTTTTTATGTATGTGAGCTGGCATAATGCCGATTTTACATTCATCAGGCGTAATCACACCTGGGCAATTTGGCCCAATCATCACAACGCCTGTTTCATTTAATTTTTGTTTTACCTTAAGCATATCCAATGTAGGAATACCTTCAGTAATACAGACAATTAACTGAATCCCTGCATCAATGGCTTCAATTATGGCATCTTTACAAAATGGTGCTGGCACATAAATGACCGTCGCTGTTGCGCCTGTATTTTCAACGGCTTCACGAACTGTATTAAATACAGGTAAACCAAGATGAGTGGTTCCACCTTTATTTGGCGATACGCCACCAACTAATTGCGTTCCGTAGGCTAATGCTTGTTCGGAATGAAAAGCCCCTTGTCCACCAGTAAAACCTTGGCAAATCACTTTAGTATTTTTATCAATTAAAATCGCCATTAGTGTTCTCCTTTGCTGCATTCACGGCTAATTCTGTAGCTTGTTGTAAACTCTGTGCGGTAAGAATATTAACGTCACTTTCCGCTAAAATTTGGCGACCGATTTCAGCATTGGTTCCTTCTAATCGCACAACCACAGGCACTCTCACGCCCACTTCATTTACTGCAGCAATCACACCTTCAGCAATCAAATCACAACGAACAATGCCACCAAAAATATTCACTAAAATCACTTTAACGGAAGGATCGGTTAAAATGATTTTGAACGCTTCAGCAACCCGCTCTTTCGTTGCACCACCACCCACATCAAGAAAATTCGCAGGCTTCCCACCATAGAGTTTCACAATATCCATGGTACCCATTGCAAGCCCAGCCCCATTTACCATACAACCAATATCGCCCTCTAAAGCCACATAGTTTAACTGGAATTTTTCAGCTTCTGCTTCACGGGCATCATTTTGAGTTAAATCTTGCAGTGCTGAGAGATCTTTATGGCGAAATAAAGCGTTATCATCGATAGATATTTTGGCATCGAGACAAACCAAATTGCCTTGTTGAGTGAGAACAAGCGGATTGACTTCCAGTAAAGATAAATCTTTTTCTAAAAACAAACGAGATAAGCCCATAAAGATATCGGTAAACTGTTTGTTTTGCGTACCACTTAACCCTAATTTAAACGCTAATTCACGACCTTGATAAGGCAATCCTCCAAATAAAGGATCAATGGTTACTTTATGGAGTAAGTGCGGTGAATTTTGCGCAACTTCTTCAATATTCATTCCACCAGCAGGAGAAGCAATAAACATAACTTTTTGAGAGGCGCGATCAACAACCGCACTTAAGTAAAATTCTTTATCAATATCGCAAGTTTCTTCAAAATAAATCTGGTTTACTGGCTGACCCAATTTATCCGTTTGAAAAGTGACTAAACATTGTCCCAGCCATTTTTCTGCAAAAGATCTCGCTTCCTCTACATCTTGCACTAATTTAACGCCACCCGCTTTACCACGCCCACCAGCATGAACTTGGCATTTCGCTGCCCACTTATCGCCAGAAAGTTGAGCCAGTACCAAATCGACATCCTCAACAGATTGACAGACTGCCCCATTTTTTACGGGTAATCCATAATGCTCAAATAGTTGTTTTGCTTGGTATTCGTGTAAATTCATTCGCGACGTCCTTTTTGGTTATGAAAACAATTCACTCAAGGTTTTAATGCTATATGAACCGTGATTTCTTCACGATCGTGATATAAATGTTTTGCTTGGATATCAAAATTTAAATTCTGCTCAGCCAACATAACAGCCAAGTTTTCTAAACATAATATCACTTCTTGATAACGTTTTTTCATGGGTAATTTTAAATTGAAGATGGTTTCTCGGCACCAACCATTCAACAACCATTTACCAATCAATAAAGAAATACGACTTGGTTGTTCCACCATATCACAGACTAACCAATCTACTTTTTTCCTTTTGGGAGGCTGAAATTTAAAACCATCTTCCGCGCAATGTTCAATGCGCCCCGTATCGTGCAAGCTCGCCGCCATTTTTCCGTGATCAACTGCATAAACAAATAAACCTCGTTTGACCAATTGATACGTCCAACCGCCAGGGCAAGCCCCTAAATCAACGCCAATCATATTTTCATTTAAACGTTTATTCTCTTCTTTACGTGGAATAAAAGTCAAAATAGCTTCTTCTAGTTTTAACGTGGAGCGACTCGGCGCATCTGCAGGAAATTTTAAACGAGGGATTCCCATAAAATGGGAGGAATGATTATCCACATAAGAATATCCCACATAACAGCAATTCGGTTTTACAAAAAAACAATGTAAAAATTGACCGCACTTTTGACTCGCCTTTGCCGAAAGCCAACCTTGTTTTTTCAATGCCTGACGTAAAGGCACGGTAAATTTACGACAAAAAGTGGAAAGCTCCTTCGCTTCATTTGTATCTGCAGTTTCTACAAAAAGCTCGCTAGATTGAGCAAAATTAACTTGTTGTGATAATTCTTCAAACGCCGCCACGATGGGACTAATACGATCAGCGGGATCTAAATCTTCCAATAAATCGGAAATAACTATCATCTGACGAGCAAAAATCAAACGATTAAAAGGAATGTCTCGGGCAAGGCGATCTGCCTCATCAGGTTGATAACATTCAAAAATGACATAGCCCGAATTATCTTGTACTCGAGCAAAACCAAATACACCTAAATGACTTGCTTGATCGGTAATCTCTGCGGCGACTTCTTTCTCAAAACCTGGGCGACAATATAATGCGAGTTTATTCATTTTCTTCTTGTTTAATTGAGTTAATAATCCACTGACGGAATGCTTGAATTTTTTGGTCATCAAGGCGATCAAGATGATTGACCACATAAAATGATTTTGGATCAGGCAAATTAGTCGGCAACACTGCTTGCAATGAGCCATTTTCAATTTCTTGCAAGGCTAATAAGCGATTAGCTAATACAATGCCTTGCCCGTGAATAGCCGCCTGTAACGCCATAAATGTATGGCTAAATAACGGCCCTTGCTGAATATTTAAATCATCTAACTGTAAATGATTTGCCATCGCTTGCCAATTATCACAGGTATGAATGTGAATTAATGTGTGTTTTTTTAAATCTTCAGGCTGAATAATTGGATTTTCTGCTAGCAATTCAGGTGAGGCTAAAATCAATAAATTTTCTTCGCAAAGACGATCTACTTGAAGATTCTGCCAATTTCCCAAACCATAATAAATAGCAAGATCAATTTCTTTATTTAACAAACCTTCATCTTGATCCACGCCTGTTAAACGAACCTCAATTTGCGGATAAAGCTGATTAAATTCACTTAAATGTGGCACTAACCATTGGATACCAAAAGTTTGTGGCACACTAATGTTTAAGTGAGGATCTGCTTTTAACATCAACAATCGCTCTGTTGCTTCATTTAAGCGACGCAGAATTTTATTAATATCAACAAAATAAGCTTTACCAAGCTCCGTTAATTCTAAAGAACGATTCTTTCGCTTAAATAATTCAATCCCTAAAAATTCTTCTAATAATTTAATTTGATGACTAACCGCCGCCTGTGTAACACAAAGCTCATCTGCTGCTTTAGTAAAACTTAAATAACGAGCAGCCGACTCAAAAGATTTTAGTGAATTCAATGGTGGCAAACGTTTATACATAAGTATTTCCATTTATAAAATTTTCGTCTATAATGGACAAGATTTATTTCAAATTAGTTTTTCTAATACCTCAAATAAAAAAACGTCACTTGTCCTTTCCTACCCTTTTCCTTACAATACAACCATACTTAATGATTGGTAATTCCTTACTAGTTAATGAGTTTCAGACTTAAGTATGATGTTGTGTTTGCATATAGTTCGGGAAACCGAACTTGAGTAACAATTTGTTACTCATTTACTTCCTGTATATTATTAAACCGATTTGGTTAAACGCTGCTCTCATTGAGTGGCGTTTTTTTCATCCCGATTTTAGCATAACTATATCTTTATTTCCTGCCCTGTTTCCAAAATTTCATTATTCCTTTTTAGTTGGCTAAAAATTGCATCATTTCGAGAATTTATTATTTAAATCACTTCAGGAATGGTGTAGATTAAGCGAAATTTCATTCAAAAAATAATATTAAGGAAGTAAAATGAAAGACTTAGACTGGAATAACCTTGGTTTTAGTTATATTAAAACAGATTACCGCTTCATCGCTCACTGGAAAGATGGCAAATGGGACGAAGGAAAACTCACTACAGATAACACATTACATATTCACGAAGGTTCAACCGCTCTTCACTACGGTCAGCAATGTTTTGAAGGCTTAAAGGCGTACCGCTGCAAAGATGGTTCAATCAACTTATTCCGCCCGCAAGCAAATGCAGAGCGTATGCAACGTACCGCAGACCGTCTTTTAATGCCACGCGTACCAACTGAATTATTCGTGCGTGCATGTAAAGAAGTGGTTAAAGCTAACCAAGATTGGTTGGGTCCTTACGGTTCTGGTGCAACCTTATACTTACGTCCATTCTTAATTGGCGTGGGCGAAAATATCGGCGTGAAAACGGCACCAGAGTTTATTTTCTCTGTTTTCTGTTGCCCAGTGGGTGCTTACTTCAAAGGTGGTTTGGCTCCATCAAACTTTATCACGACCGATTACGACCGTGCTGCACCAATGGGCACTGGTGGTGTGAAAGTGGGCGGGAACTACGCAGCAAGCTTACTTCCACACGAATTAGCCGCAGAACAAGGTACGCCAGAACGTAAATTTGCAGATGCAATCTATTTAGATCCAAAAACTCACACCAAAATTGAAGAAGTCGGTGCGGCAAACTTTTTTGGGATCACAAAAGACAATAAATTCATCACACCAAAATCAGAATCTATTTTACCAGGTATCACTAAATACTCTCTTTTACATATCGCAAAAGAGCGTTTAGGTATGGAAGCAATTGAAGGCGATGTGTATATCGATCAACTCGATCAATTCGTAGAAGCTGGTGCGTGCGGTACAGCGGCGGTGATTACTCCAGTGGGTGGCATTCAACACAACGGAAAATTCCACGTATTCTATTCAGAAACTGAAGTAGGTCCTGTTACCCGTCGTCTTTATGATGAACTAACAGGCATCCAATTCGGTGATGTTGAAGCGCCTGAAGGCTGGATTGTGAAAGTAGAATAATTTCTACCAATAGAAAAACGAAAGTGCGGTTAAAAATCAACCGCACTTTTTTATTGATTTAATCCCCATTGGCGAGAATCTTTATCAAATTTAACACCTGAATGCGAACCTTCTGCACCGTTAAAATACACATCCTTAGTTGCGCAAGCTGAAATAATCAACGCGCCTGCGATAATCAACAACCATTTTTTCATAAGTAAACCTTTTTACTAAATTAAAAACCTGCGAATTGTAGCACAACGACTTCACATCCCAACGAAATATTTCACTTGTCTTGCTAAAATAGAACTTCCCCACTAGAATACCCCCCGTAGTTCGCAAACCTCCTACAATAAAAAACTAGGTAAAATATGAATATTTTCAATCCAAACCACGATCGTAAAGCGATTGTCATCTTTTCAGGTGGACAAGACTCCACGACTTGTTTATTCCAAGCTATTGCTGAATACGGCAAAGAAAACGTAGAAGCCATTACCTTTCAATATGGGCAGCGTCATGCTATTGAGTTAGAAAAGGCGCGCGCCATTACGCAAGATCTCGGCATTAAACAAACCTTGATTGATACATCTGTTATGAAAGCTATCACGCATAATGCATTAATGGATGAACAGGCGCATATTGAGCAAAAAGAGAATGAATTGCCAAACACTTTTGTTGATGGTCGCAATGCCCTATTTTTACTTTATGCTGCGATTTATGCGAAAGGCCAAGGCATTCAAGATATTATCACTGGCGTATGTGAAACAGATTTCAGCGGTTATCCAGATTGCCGAGATGTGTTTATCAAGTCAATGAATGTCACATTAAATTTAGCTATGGATTATCAATTCAATATCAAAACACCATTAATGTATCTCACTAAAGCCCAAACTTGGCAACTTGCTGATGAATTAGGCGTATTAGATTATGTACAAAAACATACTCACACTTGCTATGAAGGCATCGAAGGTGGATGCGGAAAATGCCCAAGCTGTATTTTACGCAATAAAGGTCTAAAGAAATATTTGAATCAAAAAGGTAGAAAAAATGTTTAAAATTTCCAAAGAATTTAGCTTTGACATGGCACATTTATTAGATGGACATGATGGGAAATGTCAAAATTTACATGGACACACATATAAATTACAAGTTGAAATTTCGGGTGACTTATATAAATCAGGTGCAAAAAAAGCAATGGTCATTGATTTTTCAGATCTAAAGTCTATTGTGAAAAAAGTTATTTTAGATCCGATGGATCACGCCTTTATTTATGATCAAACCAATGAGCGAGAAAGCCAAATTGCCACTCTATTGCAAAAGTTAAACTCAAAAACTTTTGGTGTTCCCTTTAGAACTACGGCAGAAGAAATAGCTCGTTTTATTTTTAATCGTTTAAAACATGATGAACAACTGTCCATATCATCCATTCGTTTATGGGAAACCCCAACTTCATTTTGCGAATATCAGGAGTAAATGTTGATGGAAAAATATCATGATTTTGAACCGAACTTTAACATAGTCGAAATTTTTGAAAGTCTGCAAGGGGAGGGCTTCAATACGGGAATGCCAAGTGTTTTTGTACGATTTGGTAAATGCAATCTAGACTGTCCTTGGTGTGATACACCTTATAATAATTTTAAACGCTGGTCTGTATCACAAATTCTAGAAAAAGTGCGGTCATTTTCGTCAAAGAATATTATCATCACAGGTGGTGAGCCAACAATTGTACCAAAAATTGAATACTTACTTGAGCAATTTAAATCAGATGGCTATTTTCTTGCAATTGAAACCAATGGTCTAAAAGCAATTCCTGCACAAATAGATTATATTGCGACGAGTCCTAAGAGCCTTTATGCTCATAAGTATGAAAAGCGTTGCATTCCATTTGCAAATGAAGTACGTATTGTAATGGACAGTAATATGCCATCATTTTGTGAATTGATCGAGCAAAAAATAAAAGCAAAGAATTACTATCTTTCACCTTGTGAAATTGATGGGAAAATGAATTTACTTGAGACTATCACTTTACTTGGTCAATTGAATCAACGTTCAAATAAACCTAAATGGCAGCTAAGTTTACAAACACATAAATTGATTGGTATTGAGTAATAGAAGGAAATATTATTTTTTGATCAGTATATAATTTAGTATATGACGTTTTCTACTTTAGAGAGTGATCATAATGAAACTTGGATAGCACACTTCTCCCATTCCTTTGTGCTAACCATTTTTTGGAATTTTGTACCATATCTCACTCTTTCTCATTTGTATTAATTATGAATAACATTGAATTTGAGTAACTTTTTAACCTAAAACTTAATTCGGACAAAATCACCGACTATGCGTAAAATGGCGTGCAAGTAGAAGGAAAAGCAAATGTTTATAAAATCATTACAGGAATCCTAGCAAATCAAGTATTGATTAAGTCATTAAACAACATTCCTATGCTATTATTGTTCATCATGGGTATTTTTGGAAAAATGAGAAACCTTGCATTTTAGGAATGAGAGGTAAACGAATTAAAAGTTTGTTTATAAATAGTATAAAAATAGCTTTCAAAGCATATGGTTTTGATGTTGAGTTTAAGGATATAGGAGAATCCCGCTTAATATTATTCTGAAAATGTTCTACCCTACTTTTGATATACTCACAAATCTTATTGTTTCACAAGATAGATGGGACTATAATAACTGTAAATTTAAACAGATTAAAGATAGTTTATGATGGATATTTCTGAATTACTTGACGGACTCAACGATAAACAACGCGAAGCCGTAGCTGCTCCTCTTGGTAATCACTTAGTGCTAGCTGGTGCAGGCTCGGGCAAAACGCGTGTATTGACGCACCGTATTGCTTGGTTAATTGCGGTCGAAAATATTTCTGAAGGCAGCATTATGGCGGTGACCTTTACCAATAAAGCCGCAGCAGAAATGCGTCATCGTATTCAATCTACCCTTGCTAAACACGCACAACATCAATTATTTTGTATGTGGATTGGCACCTTCCACAGCATTGCCCATCGTTTATTACGAGCTCATCATTTAGATGTGGGATTGCCACAAGATTTCCAAATTTTAGATTCAGAAGATCAACTTCGTTTAATTAAACGATTATTAAAATTACATAATTTTGATGAAAAAGCTTTTCCGCCTAAACAGGCTTGTTGGTACATCAATAACAAAAAAGATGAAGGCTTGCGACCAAATGATATTGAAGATTTTAATGATCGCCAAGAACGTGAATGGATTAAAATTTATCAGATCTATCAAGACACTTGCGATCGCGCAGGGTTGGTCGATTTTGCTGAATTATTAATTCGGGTCTATGAATTATTTGAGAAAAAACCATTAATTTTGCAACGTTATCAACAACGTTTTCAGCATATTTTGGTAGATGAATTTCAAGACACCAATAAAATCCAATATAAATGGATCAAAATTCTTTCTGGAAAAACAGGCCAAGTCATGATTGTGGGCGATGATGATCAATCTATATACGGTTGGCGTGGTGCGCAAATTGAAAATATCCAAAAATTCTTGAAAGATTTCAAAGCCGAAACAATTCGCCTTGAACAAAACTACCGTTCTACAGCCAATATCCTAAACAGCGCAAATAAATTAATTGCAAACAATAGTGATCGTCTTGGTAAAAATTTATGGACAGAGGGTGAGAAAGGCGATCCTGTGGGCATCTATTCTGCCTTTAATGAATTAGATGAAGCAAAATTTGTCGCTTCACAAATTCAGGATTGGGTAGAACATGGCGGAAAACTTGATGATTGCGCTGTACTTTATCGTAGTAATAGCCAATCACGGGTTATTGAAGAAGCCTTAATTCGTTGTCAAATTCCATATCGTATTTATGGCGGTATGCGTTTCTTCGAACGTCAAGAAATTAAAGATGCGTTAGCCTATCTTCGTTTGATTAATAATCGTCAAGATGATGCGGCTTTTGAGCGTATAATTAATACGCCAACCCGTGGCATTGGCGACCGCACTTTAGATATATTGCGTAACTTAACACGTGAACGCCAAATTACCTTATGGCAAGCAGTACAAGTCGCAACACAAGAAAATATGTTGGCAGGGCGAGCCTCAACAGCCTTATTACGTTTCCAAGAATTAATTAATTCACTACAACTTGATACCGCAGAAATGCCGCTTTTCGCACAAACTGATTTTGTGATTAAACATTCGGGCTTATATGAAATGTATCAACAAGAAAAAGGCGAAAAAGGCGAAGTGCGTATTGAAAACTTGGAAGAATTAGTTACCGCAACCCGTGAATTTATCAAACCTGATGATGCGGAAGAAATGACCGAACTCACTGCCTTTTTAACGCACGCTTCCTTAGAAGCTGGCGAAGAACAAGCCTCGCCGCATCAATCTTGTGTAGAAATGATGACGTTGCACTCTGCGAAAGGCTTAGAATTTCCTCGTGTATTTATGGTGGGCGTAGAAGAAGGATTATTCCCAAGTTTTCGTTCTTTTGAAGAACCCGGACGTTTAGAAGAAGAGCGTCGTTTAGCTTATGTCGGTATTACTCGCGCGCAGAAAAAACTGACCATCTCTTATGCGGAAAGCCGTCGATTATATGCCAAAGAAGAACGCCATTTGCCATCACGGTTTATCGCAGAATTACCGAGAGAATGTATCCAAGAAATTCGTTTACGAGGGACAGTCACGCGTGCGATGAACCTAGCAAAAGTCGGTTCATTGTCGAATACCAGTGCGGTCGAAAATGAATGGAAAATGGGTCAAAAAGTTAAACACGAAAAATTTGGTTTCGGCACAGTGATTAATGTGGAAGGATCTGAAAATAACACACGTTTACAAATAGCGTTCCAAGCTCAAGGCATTAAATGGTTGATTGCGCATTTGGCAACATTGGAAAAAGTGCGGTAGAATTCAAGAGTATTATATTTTTTACCGATTAATTTCTTTGAAAAGTGCGGTGAATTTTTACCGCACTTTTATTATCTACGAGTGATGGAATGTTTAAATTTGTATTCAAACGAATCTTAATGGTGATCCCTACTTTTATTGCCATTACTTTTATTACCTTTGCCCTTGTGCATTTTATTCCCGGTGATCCTGTGGAAATTATGATGGGGGAACGTGGCTTAACGGCAGAAGTACATCAACAAATGATGCACCAATTGGGTTTAGATTTACCTCTTTATCAGCAATATTTCCGCTATATTGGCAATGTAATTCAAGGGGATTTCGGTGCATCGTTCCGCACTCAACAACCTGTTCTTACTGAATTTTTTACACTTTTCCCTGCCACCGCTGAATTAGCATTTTTTGCGTTATTTTGGTCATTATTAGGTGGAATAATTTTAGGCACGATTGCCGCGGTAAAAAAAGATAGTTGGATTTCTCACACCGTTACAACTGCATCGCTCACAGGTTATTCTATGCCGATTTTCTGGTGGGGTTTAATTTTAATTTTATATGTTTCGCCACAACTCGGTTTGCCACAAAGTGGGCGTTTAGATAATGAATTTTGGATCGATACACCAACAGGATTTATGCTTATTGATAGCTGGCTTTCAGGTGTTTCTGGTGCCTTCGAAAATGCGGTGAAATCCTTAATTCTTCCTGCAATAGTCCTAGGCACAGTTCCTCTCGCCATTATTACGCGTATGACACGCTCTGCGATGTTGGAAGTGTTAGGTGAAGATTACATTCGCACGGCTAAAGCAAAAGGCCTAAATTATACTCGAATCGTCATTGTGCATGCATTGCGTAATGCATTAATTCCTGTTGTCACTGTGGTGGGATTAATTGTAGGTCAATTGCTTTCTGGTGCAGTTCTCACAGAAACTATTTTCTCTTGGCCGGGGATTGGAAAATGGATTATTGATGCTATTCAAGCGCGCGATTATCCAGTGTTGCAAGGTTCTGTACTGATTATTGCGACGATTATTATTGTGGTAAATTTAACCGTCGATTTACTTTACGGCGTGGTCAATCCGCGTATCCGTCATTAATTGTAGGAGAAATTATGTCTGACACGCCTTCAACTTTTGCGCCAAAAACACCTTTACAAGAATTTTGGTTTTACTTCAAACAAAATCGTGGTGCGCTAATTGGTTTAATTTTTATTTTGATTGTTGCCTTAATCAGCATTCTCGCGCCTTATATTGCACCTTTTGATCCAACAGAACAAAATCGTACCGCACTTTTACTGCCACCCGCTTGGTATGAGGGCGGTAATCCTGCTTATTTACTCGGCACAGACGATATTGGGCGAGATATTCTTTCGCGTATTATTTATGGAACGCGAATTTCCGTCTTTGCGGGATTTATCATCGTATTACTATCTTGCGCCTTTGGTACCAGCCTTGGCTTGATTTCTGGTTATTATGGCGGCGTGCTAGATACAATTATCATTCGCCTAATTGATATTATGCTCGCGATTCCAAACTTACTTTTGACGATTGTAGTCGTCTCTATTTTAGAGCCATCACTCGCCAATGCCACTTTAGCGATCGCCGTGGTATCGATTCCTAGCTATGTGCGTTTAACTCGAGCAGCGATGATGAATGAAAAAAATCGTGATTATGTGACTTCATCTAAAGTGGCAGGGGCAGGTATTTTACGCCTCATGTTTATTGTGATTTTACCAAACTGTTTAGCCCCTTTAATTGTGCAAATGACAATGGGCATTTCCAATGCCATCTTAGAACTCGCGACACTTGGTTTCTTAGGCATTGGTGCAAAACCACCAACACCTGAACTTGGCACAATGCTTTCAGAAGCACGCAGTTTTATGCAAGCAGCAAACTGGTTAGTTACAATTCCTGGCTTAGTGATTTTATCTTTGGTGCTTGCTTTCAACTTAATGGGCGATGGCTTGCGTGATGCCCTTGATCCAAAACTCAAACAATAGGAAAACAGAATGGCATTATTAGACGTAAAAGAACTTTCTGTTCACTTTGGCGATAAAAAAACGCCATTTAAAGCAGTGGATCGCATTAGCTATCAAGTCGCACAAGGCGAAGTGCTTGGCATTGTGGGAGAATCAGGCTCAGGTAAATCTGTGAGTTCTCTCGCAATTATGGGATTAATTGATCATCCTGGACGTGTATCGGCTGAATCCTTGCAATTTGAAAATACTGATTTACTCACTTTAGAGAGTAAAGCTAAACGCCAGCTTATTGGTGCTGATGTTGCGATGATTTTCCAAGATCCGATGACAAGTTTGAATCCTGCTTATACTGTGGGTTTCCAAATTATGGAAGCGTTAAAAACTCACGAGGGCGGCACAAAAAAGGCGAGAAAAGACCGCACTTTAGAGCTTTTAAAATTGGTCGGTATTCCTGATCCTGAATCTCGGATTGATGTTTATCCTCATCAGCTGTCTGGCGGAATGAGCCAGCGCGTGATGATTGCGATGGCAATTGCTTGCAGACCTAAATTATTGATTGCTGACGAACCAACCACGGCATTGGACGTGACTATTCAAGCACAAATTATGGAACTCTTACTCGAATTGCAGAAAAAAGAATGCATGTCGCTGATTTTGATTACCCATGATCTTGCGCTTGTTGCTGAAGCTGCAGATCGAATTATCGTGATGTATGCAGGACAAATCGTTGAAGAAGGCACCGCAAAAGATATTTTCCGCGAGCCAAAACACCCTTACACACAAGCCTTGTTACGTTCATTACCTGAATTTGCAGAGGGAAAATCTCGCTTAGAATCATTACAAGGGGTCGTCCCTGGAAAATACGATCGCCCAACAGGTTGTTTATTAAATCCTCGCTGCCCTTATGCCACCGAATATTGTCGCCAAGTTGAACCTCAATTGCATCAGATCGGTTCGCGTAAAGTAAAATGCCATACTCCACTGAACGAGCAAGGCAATCCAGTTGAATATCAAGGAGCTTAATAATGACGAATGAAGTAAAAGAAAATCCGCCATTATTAAATGCCATTGGCTTAAAAAAATATTACCCTGTAAAAAAAGGCTTGTTTGCAAAACCACAGCAAGTAAAAGCGTTGGATGGTGTCTCTTTTCAGCTTGAACGAGGTAAAACTTTAGCAGTCGTGGGTGAATCAGGTTGTGGAAAATCAACGCTAGGTCGTTTATTGACAATGATTGAAGAACCAACCAAAGGCGAACTTTATTACAAAGGGCATAATTTTTTAGAAAATGATTCTGAAACAAAAGCACTACGTCGTAAAAAAATTCAAATAGTTTTTCAAAATCCTTACGCATCGTTAAATCCACGCAAAAAGATTGGTTCAATTTTGGAAGAACCATTAATCATCAATACAAAACTTTCCGCCAAAGAACGTCGAGAAAAAGTTTTATCGATGATGGAAAAAGTAGGCTTGCGCGCTGAATTTTATGATCGTTATCCCCACATGTTCTCAGGCGGACAACGACAACGTATTGCCATCGCTCGTGGTTTAATGTTAGATCCCGATGTCGTTGTTGCCGATGAGCCTGTTTCTGCATTGGATGTTTCCGTGCGTGCGCAAGTACTGAATTTAATGATGGATTTACAAGATGAATTAGGCTTGTCTTACGTGTTCATTTCACACGATCTTTCTGTGGTAGAACATATTGCAGATGAAGTGATGGTAATGTATCTAGGTCGTTGTATTGAAAAAGGGACGACAGAGCAGATTTTTTCTAATCCTCAGCATCCATATACCAAAGCGTTACTTTCAGCGACACCACGTTTGTCGCCAAACTTGCGCCGTGAGCGCATAAAACTGACAGGCGAATTGCCAAGCCCAATTAATCCGCCAAAAGGCTGTGCATTTAATCCTCGTTGTTGGAAAGCGACAGAAAAATGTCGTGAAAATCAACCGCACTTGGAACAATATACTGATGGAAAATTAATCGCTTGTTTCCATATTGATTAAATTCATTTTGTCAGATTTATAAATAGGCTCATTTTCTCTCTCGCCAATAGGTTGCAAATCGAGGTTTTCCACTATTCGTAATGCCTCGATATTTATACGTAATCACAGATCCTATCGGAGGGGGATTTTCTCGTTCGTTTAAATTAAAACCCGAGCCGATTTTAAATTCTCCCCGATGATTTTTACAAGTTAAAGCACCCATCACATTTTCAAATTGTCCTTTGCCTTTATGGTGTGCAATAACCGTACATTCTTCATCTCGTGCTGTTTTCAATTTTAAAATTTGTGAGCTTCGCTTACGTTCATAAGGTGCATTAGGGTTACGTACAACAACGCCCTCGCCTTGCAAATTTTCGACTTGTGCAAGAAATTGATATAAATGGGTTTTATCTTTAACAGGAATTTGCTCAATAATTTCAATATAAGTTGTAGGATATTCAAGTAAATAGGCTTTCAATTTAGCTAAACGCTCAAATAAATTGCCCTCTGCATCAGGCACATCAAAAACATACAATTTAAGTTTTGCCCAACCATCGCCTTTAAAAGATTTTGTGATGGATGAAATTTCCTCAAAATGATTTCGCTCACTAAATAATTCGCCATCAATCGCAAAAGGCGGAAAATCCTTAATGAAATAAGCTGGCGGCGATAAAGGTTGCCCTTGTCGGGTTAATAATTGCTTTCCATTCCAATAACCGCGTACGCCATCTAATTTTTCAGACATTACCCAACCCTCTATGGGTTGATTATTATAGGTATGAAGAAGCATTAAATCTGAGTTAGCAAAAGCAAAAGAACTAGCAAAGAAAAGTAACAAAGTGCGGTAAAATTTCATTGTGTTTTAAAAATTAAAGGGCTAATAAGTTTACGCAAGATAAACATATCTTGAAAAATATCCAACCACTCAAACTTATTTTTTCGATCTAAATCGCAAAAAATCATCATTTCATCGAAAAAAGATGAATTTTTATTTAGGCTAGCGAAGAATCTTCATCTGCTATACAATGCCATCGCGATTTTATTCCCAACAAGGAGCAATCAATGTATTTAGATCAAATCAAAGCGGAACTTGTGGAAGCACAAGATGTGTTAAACAAATTTATTTCTGACGAAAATAACATTAAATTAATTCAAGAAGCGGCATTATTAATTTCGAATAGCTTCAAACAAGGAGGCAAAGTGCTTTCTTGTGGTAATGGCGGTTCGCACTGTGATGCGATGCATTTTGCAGAAGAATTAACGGGTCGTTATCGTGAAAATCGCCCAGGTTATCCCGCCATTGCGATTTCAGATGTAAGCCATTTAAGCTGTGTAAGTAATGATTTTGGTTATGAATATGTCTTTTCTCGCTATGTTGAAGCGGTGGGGCAAAAAGGCGATGTGTTATTCGGTTTATCCACTTCAGGCAATTCAAAAAATATCTTAAATGCTATTGAAGCGGCAAAAGCAAAAGGCATGAAAGTGATTGCGATGACAGGCAAAGATGGCGGAAAAATGGCAGGATTAGCGGATGTTGAAATTCGCGTACCCCATTTCCGTTATGCAGATCGTATTCAAGAAATCCATATCAAAGTTATTCATATTTTAATGATGTTAATTGAGTTTGAAATGGCAAAACAAGCCTAAAGTGCGGTTGATTTCAAGCGAGTTTTTTAAATCCCAAAATTTTTTGGGATTTTTTATTAATAGCACTTGCATAATTATGCATAAAAATGTAATATTTTTTCATCTTATAAAGCATAGAGAAGAAAAATGGCTATTCGTGTTAAAAATCTCAATTTCTTTTACGGTTCATCACAAACGTTATTTGATATTAACCTTGAAGCAGAAGAAGGCGATACCGTTGTGTTGCTGGGCCCAAGTGGTGCAGGCAAAAGTACATTAATTCGCACATTAAATTTGTTAGAAGTGCCAAAGTCTGGTGAATTAAGTATTGCAAATAATGAATTTAATTTATCCAATGCAATGGCAAATCCCAAAGCAATCCGACAATTACGCCAAGATGTAGGAATGGTGTTTCAACAATATCATCTTTGGCCGCACTTAACGGTAATTGAAAACTTAATTGAAGCACCAATGAAAGTGCGTGGTGTGAGTGAAAATGAAGCGAAAACCGATGCAATGGAATTGTTAAAACGTTTACGTTTAGAACAACTTGCCGATCGCTTTCCATTGCATTTATCAGGCGGTCAGCAACAACGTGTTGCAATAGCGCGTGCACTAATGATGAAGCCACAAGTTCTATTATTTGATGAACCAACGGCTGCGCTAGATCCAGAAATTACAGCGCAAGTTGTAGATATTATTAAAGAATTACAAGAAACTAGCATTACGCAAGTGATTGTGACCCACGAAGTCAATGTGGCGCAAAAAGTGGCGACAAAAGTCGTCTATATGGAACAAGGTAAAATCGTCGAAATGGGCTCGGCTGATTGCTTTGAAAATCCAAAAACGGAACAATTTAAACACTATCTTTCTCACTAGAAAATAAGGAACTTACGATGAAAAAAACATTATTAACTGCCATTTTATTGGGATCATCTATTGCTGTAAGCGCACAAGAACTCACTTTTGCAATGGAACCTAGCTATCCACCATTTGAAACCACAAATGAAAAAGGCGAAATTATTGGTTTTGATGTGGATGTGGCGAATGCAATTTGTCAAGAAATTCAAGTAACCTGTAAATTCAAGAGCGAAACCTTTGATTCATTAATTCCAAGTTTAAAAGCAAAACGTTTTGATGCAGCAATTTCCGCAATCGATATTACCAATGCTCGTGCAAAACAAGTGTTATTCTCTGATGCGTATTACGATAGCTCTGCAAGCTATGTTGCTCTTAAAGGCAAGGCAACCTTAGAAAGTGCAAAAAATATAGGTGTTCAAAATGGTACAACATTCCAACAATATACCGTAGCAGAAACCAAGCAATATAGTCCAAAATCCTATGCAAGTTTACAAAATGCCATTTTAGATTTAAAGAGCGGTCGGATTGACATTATTTTGGGCGATACCGCAGTGCTTTCCGATATGATTTCCAAAGAGCCAGAAATTCAATTTGTAGGCGAAAAAGTAACCAATAAAAAATATTTTGGTAATGGTTTAGGTATTGCAATGCACAAATCAAACAAAGATTTGGCTGCACAATTAAACAAAGGTTTAGCTGCAATTAAAGCAAATGGCGAATACCAAAAAATCTATGATAAATGGATGACAAAATAATTTATGTTTTCTGACTTTCTTTCTTTAATGTTTACCGCTGCTCTAATGACTTTAGGGCTTGCGGTCTGTTCATTGCTCTTAGGCTTATTTTTAAGCCTTATTTTTGCCGTGCTTGAAGCAAATCGCTTTGTTGGCAAGCCGATGACAGTATTTGTGGCATTATTACGTGGCTTACCCGAAATTATTGTTGTATTACTTGTCTATTTTGGTTCTACTGAATTAGTAGAAATGCTGACAGGAGAATACATTGAATTTGGGGCATTTGGCTGTGGTGTGTTTGCGCTTTCTCTCATTTTTGCAGCTTATGCTTCACAAACATTACGCGGTGCAATTCAAGCCATACCAAAAGGACAATGGGAATCAGGTGCAGCGTTAGGCTTAAGCAAAAGCTATACGTTCATTCATATTGTTATGCCACAAGTATGGCGTCACGCCTTACCTGGTTTAAGCAACCAATGGCTTGTATTGCTAAAAGATACGGCATTGGTTTCATTAATTGGTGTGGACGATTTGATGCGCCAAGCGGATCTGATTAATACCAACACCCATCAGCCTTTTACTTGGTATGGTATTGCTGCGTTAATTTATTTGGCAGTGACATTAATTAGCCAAGTTGGTATTCGAAAATTAGAGCTACGTTTTACTCGTTTTGAAAGGGGCGTGAAATAATGTTTCAAGAATATTTAACTGTGATCGCACAAGGGATCCCAACAAGTTTACTACTCACAGTCGTATCCTTACTGATTGCTTTCTTTTTAGCCTTATTTCTTACTTTTTTACTTTCAATGGAAAATAAATGGATAAAAAGTGCGGTTAATTTATACCTTACTTTATTCACAGGCACGCCACTGTTAGTACAGTTCTTTTTAATTTATGCAGGAGCAGGCCAATTTCAATGGATTATTGACAGCCCATTATGGTATGTCTTATCCAATGCGTGGTTCTGTGCTGCATTAGCTTTAGCACTAAACAGTGCAGCCTATTCCACCCAATTATTTCACGGTGCAGTAAAAGCCATTCCCAAAGGACAATGGGAAAGTTGTGGCGCATTAGGATTAAACCGCATACAAACTTTAAAAATTTTAATTCCTTATGCCTTAAAACGTGCGTTGCCTTCTTACAGTAACGAAATTATTTTAGTATTTAAAGGAACGGCATTAGCATCCACCATTACGATTATGGATATTATGGGTTACGCACGCCAACTTTATGGGACAGAATATGATGCAATCACAATTTACGGCATTGCGGGCGGTATCTATTTAATTATCACAGGCATTGCAACATTATTACTACGTAAATTAGAGAAAAAAGTGTTGGCATTTGAACGTTTTGAAGTAAGCAAAGCATAAAGTGCGGTAAAATTTTTAGTGATTTTAAATCCCAATCTCCGTTGGGATTTTTTATTTTGTGATCTTGATCACATATTTTTGAAATTAAGCCATTGGAAAATGCTTATAAAACAGAGCGTCAAAATTATGCTGATTTGGCAGAATTACGTAATATTCTTTACGACTTGCCGAAAAAAAAGAGGAAGTTGCTGGGTTAAAAAGCAATATGGAACAGTTGAAAACCGCAGCTAATCCAAATCAAGCTAAGATTGACAATGCGACTAAATCTTATGAAACAGCTAAAAATAAATTAGTTTCAACTTGGAAAGGCACTGCGGGTTCGGTTTCAGTGGGGAATAAAATAAGAGGCATAACCCGCCAAATTACTGGCGTAGCTGCAGGGACTTATCGAGGACAATCTGCCGTTGCAGTTGGGGTTCGTTATACACCTAAACCGAATATGGTAATTAGTCTTTCAGGCTCTGCTGATACCAATAACGGTGTGGGTGCTGCAACTGGGGTAAGTTTTGGGTTTTAGCGTATTGAAATCATCCCAAAATAAATAACGGTAATTGTTTTAAACGATCACCGTTAAATTAAAGTGTTTAATAAAAGGATTTTACGTATTGTAAAACTTAGAATCCGTAACCCACACCAACTTTCGCACCATAGTTATTAACTTTGGTACTATCAAAATTACCTAAACGATTGTACTCAACTCCACCATTTGCGTACCAGTTGCCATCTAACTTATATTTTGCACCTGCTACAACCCCATATCCGAGCTTAATATCAGAAGAACTTTTAAACTTTTGTTCTGCGCGATTGGTGTATTTAAATTGATTAGTCGCTACACGAGCACCAACATAAGGTTGCACTTTAGAATTCGTGTCAAAATCATATAATACTGATGCACCTAAACCTTGAATTTTTGTGCCATCAACTTTTCCATGATGAGTATAATCACCCGCAACACGTGTATTTCCTACTTTATAACCCACGGATACGCGAGGTTCAACTCTTGTATTGTTACTACCGTTTGCTTTAGTTTGAGATAAACCGATATCGCCTTCAGCATAGATATTCGCATTTGCAACAGAAGCAAAGGCAAATGCACCAACAATAACTGCTAATAAAGATTTTTTCATTGGATAACTCCTTTATTTATTGAATAAATTGGAAAAATATATCACAAAAATTATTCTTCATCATCGACAAAAACTAATTTTCCCCTACATTTTTTACACAAATATTCGATGTTTTCTTTCATTATTTTGTTATGCCGACGAATAGTTAGAAAATGGGTTTGGCAAGCACAACGATATTCAAAGGTTTTACCTTGCACATTTTTTATATCAAATTGATGGCAAGTGTATGCGGGAAGCTTAAAAATTTCATTCATTACAAGCTGCCACTCTTTCCCGTGTGGTTTTACGCGACCAAACATTTGATACACAATCAAATGCGCAAGCTCATGTGGCACAACTTGTCGAATAAATTCATCCATATTTTCTTGCAATAAAGTGCGGTTAAATTTTATTTCATTTTTTTGTAGGTAAGCCACGCCTGCCTTTATACCACGTAAATCATAATTTACCTCTGGCATTGTAAATTTTCGCTTAAAATAAGCCTCTACAAGCTGCAAAGATTGATTCAATTTGCGTTGCACTTGCATTTTTAAATGACGAAATGGAATGAGTGATATTGATGTCATCGGTAAAAGCAAAAACCGCTAGATAAGCGGCTTTTATATGATAGAATAACCAGCGGTTGGTCAGGTACGTTATTGCCTGACTGGCGGGTCAGGCAGTAACTCAATCTCGATCAGCTTTGTTTAACAACTCTGAAAGGAGATAGCCTTATGATAAAAATCATCTTAATGATTATTATCGGGTTCTTGTTGCTGTCCTTTAGCTCCCCAGCTTGGTAGCAACCTAAACCAACTAAGGCAACAAGAAACCTTGTTGCCTTTCCAATATAAACCTTTCAAACTAAAAATTCAAGCCTATTATTTTAATCCTGCTGCAACACGTAATTCTGCTGCACGATCCACTTTTTCCCAAGGGAATTGCTCACGACCGAAATGGCCATAAGCCGCCGTTTCACGATAGATTGGTTGGATTAAATCTAACATTTTAATTAAGCCATAAGGACGTAAATCAAAAAACTCACGAACTAATGACACTAATAATTCATTTGCAACTTTTCCAGTTCCAAAGGTTTCGACCATGATAGATGTTGGATCAGCCACACCAATCGCATAAGAAAGTTGGATTTCACAACGATCTGCTAAACCAGCTGCCACAATATTTTTTGCGACATAACGTGCAGCATAAGCCGCAGAACGATCTACTTTAGATGGATCTTTTCCTGAGAATGCGCCACCACCGTGACGAGCGGCACCACCGTAAGTATCCACGATGATTTTACGGCCAGTTAAACCACAATCCCCCATCGGTCCACCAATAACAAAACGACCAGTCGGGTTAATGAAGAATTTTGTTTCTTTAGAAAGCCATTCAGTTGGTAACACAGGTTTGATAATTTCTTCCATCACACCTTCATATAAATCTTTTTGGCTAACTTCTTCAGAATGTTGAGTAGAAAGCACAATCGCATCCACACCAACAATTTTATTATCTTCATATTTTAACGTTACTTGGCTTTTCGCATCTGGGCGTAACCATGCTAATTTACCGCTTTTACGCACTTCAGCTTGTTTTTCCATTAAACGATGTGCATAAGTAATGGCTGCAGGCATTAATACATCCGTTTCATTGGTGGCATAACCAAACATAATACCTTGGTCGCCTGCGCCTTGATCTAATGGATTTTCACGATCAACGCCTTGATTAATATCTGCAGATTGTTTACCAATCGCATTAAGCACCGCACAAGAATGACCATCAAAACCCATTTCAGAATGTTCATAACCAATATCACAAATCACTTTACGGGTTAAATTCTCAATATCGACCCATGCTGATGTGGTAATTTCCCCACCCACCAATGCCATACCCGTTTTTACGTAAGTTTCACAAGCTACTCGTGCTTTTGGATCTTGTTTTAAGATTTCATCAAGTACCGCATCAGAAATTTGATCGGCAATTTTATCTGGATGCCCTTCAGAGACAGATTCAGATGTAAATAAATAGCTAGACATATTTTCTCTCTTTTTCTTCTAAATTTAGATGTATTGACGTATAGACGGCTATAATACGCATTTTTGCTTAATAAGCAAGCGGTATTATGGGGTAGTTGTGGGATGAATCGCCAACCAATTACGCAAAATTTGCTCGCCAAAGTCTGACATATAAGATTCTGGATGAAACTGGACACTATAAATTGGCAAAGATTTATGTTGCATTGCCATCACTACATCTTCATCACAAAGTGCGGTGATTTCTAGGCAGCTAGGAAAATCTTCTTCCTGTACGCCCCAAGAATGATATAGTCCGATATTAAATTCAGTTGGAAGATCAAAAAACAATGGAGAATTTGACCGCACTTTTAATGTTCGTTTCTGCCCGTGACGAACATTCTCTAAGTTATACAATGTACCACCAAAAAATTCACATAAGGTTTGATGTCCTAAACACACACCTAAAATAGATTTTTGCTGATAATATTTTTCCAACATGGAAAAAAGTTGTGGATAAGCGCGTGGCACATCGGGTCCTGGCGAAATCAATATATGGCTATAATTTTCCGCTGTATTTTCTTTCAAATCTTCTACGTTTAAAACATCATAAGGCACATTTAATTTTCGAATTAAATCCACCAAGTTAAAAGTAAAAGAATCGTGATTATTAATGATGAGTAATTTCATAACAGTTCGGTATTCGTTATAATCAGGTCATTTTACGCAAAATGGCACAAAGCACAATGCAACATTTTATTGAACAGGCTAATCATTATGGCAAACAACGCACGCCATTTTTCTTTCTTATTGATTTTGAAAAAGAAAAACCCTTGATTTGTCCTCTCGAAAATTCTGCACAACAAGGCATTTATTTTGATATTTTAGGCAAAAGAAATTGCACAATTTCTCCACTGCCTCTCCCTCTTAATTTTACCAAACATCCAATGCCTTTCTCGCATTATCAACAAGGTTTTGAACTTGTTCAAAGTGAATTACAAAAAGGTAATTCTTATTTATTAAATCTCACCTACCCCACTGAAATTTCAGGTAATTTGTCACTTGAACAAATTTTTCATCAAACCAACGCACCTTATAAATTGTGGTTACAAGATCAATTCGTTTGCTTTTCGCCTGAATGTTTTGTCAATATTCATGACAACAATATTTTTACCTATCCCATGAAAGGGACAATTAATGCCACCCTGCCCGATGCAGAAAATCAGTTACTCACAAATGAAAAAGAACAACGCGAGCATTACACGATTGTTGATTTGATGCGTAATGATTTATCCATGGTGGCAAAAAACATTCAGGTGAAAAAATTTCGTTATATCGATCGTATCAAGACCCAGAAAGGCGAAATACTGCAAACCAGTTCTGAAATTTACGGAAAATTGAATGAAAACTGGCAAAATCAAATTGGGGATATTTTAGAGAAACTGTTGCCTGCTGGGTCTATTAGCGGCGCACCAAAAGAAAAAACCACACAAATTATTCAGCAAGCAGAAAAACAAAAACGCGGTTATTACACGGGAATTTTTGGCATATTTGATGGCAAAACACTACAAAGTGCGGTGGCAATTCGATTTATTTCTCAAGTAGATGAAAAATGTTATTTTCATAGTGGAGGCGGGATTACCATTCATAGCAATGCGCAAGATGAATATGAAGAATTATTAGAAAAAGTCTATTTACCGATTGAAGGTGCTGATTAATGTTCCCTCTATTTGAAACCCTTTGTATTAAAAACGGGAAAATTCAAAATATCAATTTACACCAAGTGCGATATGAACGTAGTTTGCGTGAATATTATGGTAAAAGTGCGGTGAAAATTTTTAATCTTTTTTCACTCATTCAACTTCCAACGCCTTTACAAAATCAATTAGTTCGCTGCCGCATTGATTACAATGCCGAAACCACACAAATTCAATATTTTGAATACCAACGAAAAATCTACCGCACTTTTCAACCTGTAATTTGTGATGACATTGAATATAGTTTGAAATATTTAGATCGCAGTTTAATTAATACATTATTTGCTCAACGTGGTGCTTGTGATGAAATTATGATTATCAAAAATGGAAAAGTGACAGATTGTTCCATCGGTAATTTAATTTTTCGCCAAGGAAAAAAATGGTACACGCCAGACACGCCATTGCTTTTAGGCACACAACGAGAAAAATTATTACAAGAAGGGAAAATTCAAGAACGCACAATATTCCAAGAAGATATTGTCAATTTTGACGAAATTAAAATCATTAACGCAATGAATGGCTTATAAAAAATAAGCCGACTGATTCAGTCGGCTCTAGTTATCCTATTATTTTTCAGCGTTTTTCAATAATTCTGCGTGTGCTTTTTTCTGTTCTTTCATTTTCGTACTCGCTTCACGGCGTTGCTTAGAAAGTTCAGCATTGCGAATTGTGTAATCATCCACACGGCTTTCATAATCATCACGCATACTTTCAATAATTCCGCGTACTTCTGCAATAGTCATATCATCACGAATATATTGATTTAAATTATCCAATAACAATATGCGTTTTTGGTTATCGCGAATCTTACGATTATTGTCTTCCATATCTCGTTTAATTCTATTTTTTAAACGATACATACGCACGTATTCCAACACATCTTGAAAAGATTGTTTATTCACAATTTCCATAACAACTCCCTTTAAAATAAATAAAATGACTGTGCCGTAATTTAGCTTTTTTTTAATCAATCGTCAAAATTTACCCTCTATTTTATGAATGATAGAAAGAATTTTTTTGATTTCAGTAAAAAGCATTGATTATCGATTTTTGTAGTGATAAAAAAGACATCATTATTTTCATAAAAAGCAAGGAAATACAATGTCACAAGTCTTTAATTTTAGCGCAGGCCCTGCGATGATTTTCCCAGAAGTGTTGCAAAAAGCACAAAATGAACTTATAAACTGGCTCAATCAAGGTGTGTCCGTAATGGAGGTAAGCCATCGCGGAAAGTATTTTATGGAACTCGTTACCCAAGCGGAAAAAGATCTACGTGAGGTTTACAATATTCCTGATAACTATCTCGTACTTTTCTTACAAGGTGGCGCTCGCGGTCAATTTGCCGCAATTCCGATGAACTTAATCGGTAAAAAAGGCAAAGCCCTTTATTTAAATAGTGGGCATTGGTCAGCTACAGCAGCAAAAGAAGCAAGAAATTTTGCAGAAATTGATGAAATCACTATCGTAGAAAATGGCGAACAGACTCGAATTACCGATCTTGATTTTAGCCATATCGCTGATCAATATGACTACGTTCATTATTGCCCGAATGAAACCATCAGTGGCGTGGAGATTTTTGATGTGCCAAATGTAGGCAATGCCGTATTGGTCGCGGATATGTCTTCAAATATTCTTTCACGTCAAATCGATATCAGTAAATTTGGTGTAATTTATGCTGGTGCGCAAAAAAATCTTGGCCCTGCGGGTATTACGTTAGTGATTATTCGAGATGATTTAATCGGTAATGCACGTAAAGAAACCCCATCTATTTGGAATTATGCCACTCAACGTGATGCAGATTCAATGATCAACACGCCTCCAACTTTTGCGTGGTATTTATGTTCCCTCGTATTTAAACATCTTAAAGAAATAGGCGGCTTAGAAATAATCGAAAAACGTAATGCACTAAAAGCACAAACTCTTTATGATTATATTGATTCGAGCAAACTTTACCGCAATGTGGTAGCAAAAGAAAACCGCTCAACAATGAATGTGACTTTCATCACAGGTAATCCTGAATTAGATGCAAAATTTGTCGCAGAGTCTACTGCTGCGGGCTTGCAAGCCTTGAAAGGTCATAAGGTTTTAGGTGGAATGCGTGCATCTATTTATAACGCAATGTCGCAAAATGGTGTTGAGGCACTCATTTCATTTATGAAAAAATTTGAAGCTGAAAATCTTCCTCAATAGGAAAAACATTTCCAATGGGCGTATTTACGCCCAAATTTACTTGAAAATTCATACTAATTCATATCAATATTTACAAATAACACTATGCAGTACATCAACATTGCCAATCGTGGCGTAAAATCCTTATCCCCTTATCAAGCAGGCAAACCCATTGAGGAATTAGAACGAGAACTTGGTATTTCCAATATCGTTAAACTTGCCTCAAACGAAAACCCATTTGGTTTTCCAGAAAGTGCAAAAAAAGCAATTTTCGAACAATTAGATAAACTAACTCGTTATCCAGATGCCAATGGCTTTGAATTAAAACAAACTATCGCAAAAAAATTTGGTGTTCAACCAAATCAAATTACGCTTGGAAATGGCTCAAATGATTTATTAGAACTTTTTGCTCACACTTTCGCAACGGAAGGCGATGAAATCATTTATTCACAATATGCCTTTATTGTTTATCCTTTAGTGACTAAAGCGATAAATGCAATTGCAAAAGAAATTCCAGCTAAAAATTGGGGGCACGATTTACAAGGATTTTTAACCGCACTTTCTGATAAAACAAAGCTCATTTACATTGCTAATCCCAATAATCCAACGGGTAATTTTTTAACATCACAAGAAATTGAAGATTTTTTAGCAAAAGTCCCCGAAAATGTAATCGTGGTATTAGATGAAGCCTACACAGAATTTACTAGATCTGAAGAACGAGTGGACTCCTTCCATTTATTAAAAAAATATTCAAATTTAATTATTTCACGCACTCTTTCTAAAGCCTATGGCTTGGCAGGCTTACGCATTGGTTATGCGGTATCTAATCCAGAAATCGCAGATTTATTAAATCGAGTTCGACAGCCATTTAACTGTAATTCTTTGGCATTAACCGCTGCTGTTGCCGTAATGAATGACGATGAATTTGTTGAAAAAGTCGCTGAAAATAATCGAATAGAAATGCGACGTTATGAAGACTTTTGTCAAAAAAATCAATTGGATTATATTCCCTCTAAAGGAAATTTTATAACCATTGATTTCAAACAACCTGCCGCACCAATTTATGATGCGTTGTTACGAGAAGGCGTAATCGTTCGCCCAATTGCTGGTTATGGCATGCCAAATCATTTACGTATAAGTATTGGTTTACCTGAAGAAAACGATAAATTTTTCACCGCACTTTCTAAGGTATTAAAGTTTGCTTAATCTATTATTTAATAATGAAAGGGAAACTTATTATATAAAAAACCCGCTTATTGCGGGTTTTATTTTTCCACTGTGATTAAGCGTGCTTTGCTGCCACTTCAGCTAATAAAGTTTGCAATTCGCCTGCTTGATACATTTCTAAAATAATATCACAACCACCAATTAATTCTCCCTCAACCCATAATTGCGGAAAAGTTGGCCAATTTGCATATGTTGGTAATTCAGCGCGAATATCTGGATGTTGCAAAATATCCACATAACCAAAAGGCACTTTGCAGTGCATTAATGCCTCAGATGCACGAGCAGAAAAACCACAAGATGGTAATTTTGGCGAACCTTTCATATAAATAAGAATGGGATTTTCACTAATTTGCTTTTTGATTTTGTCTAAGGTTTCCATAATGTTCCCTATAAATAAACGAGGTAAGCATTTTATCACAAGTTAAAACTTGATTGAAATGCTTGGTTTTATATTCATTTAAAACAAAAGGCCTAAACCGAAGTTTAAGCCTTTTGCTGTATTTAATCTTTCGTTAAACAAATACTAAAATTATTTAGTACCGTTTACCGCGATTTCTACACGACGGTCTGGAGCAAGACAAGCGATAAGCGCTTTACGACCTTTAACTTGGTCACAAGTTGCGCCAGTTACTGGGTTTGCTTTACCGTAGCCAGTTGCAGAGATTGCATCTGCTGCAACACCTTTAGCAACAAAGTAGTTAGCTACCGAATCTGCACGTTCTTGAGAAAGTTTTACGTTGAACGCATCAGAACCAATACGGTCAGTGTAACCAGCAACAGCTACTTTTGCACTTTTAACTTGTGACATTTCGCCATAGATGCTGTCTAATGTTGCTTGTGCTTGAGGTTTTAAGTTTGCTTTACCAAATGCGAAAGTTACATCAGAGTTTAAGCTGAAAGTTTTGCTTACCATTTCAGGTGCTGCTACAACTGGCGCTGCGCCTTGACCAAAACGGTAAGAAATACCTGCATTGATAGAACCAATCCAAGGGTTGTAGTTAAGTGCGGTATTTGGGTTATCTTGAGGGCGGTATTTACCTACGCGAGTTAGCCATTGGTATTCTAAACGAACTGCTAATTCTGGTAATACTGCATATTCTGCACCTACTGCAAATAAACCAGAGGCACGTGCTCTGTGATGTTCGCCTAGTTTTTTAAGAGTATTATTACTACTATTTTTATCGTACAATTTATAGTCAGAACGAACTAAAGCAACACCTGCTTTACCATAAACATCTAAACCTTCTAACACTTCATAGCTACCTTTTAAGCTTAAATGCGCACCGTGGTTAGTGTGTTTAGCAACAGTTTTACCTTTTTCACGACCTTTAGCACGACCGAAATCGTCGTAACCTAATTCAACCGCTAAACCTAAGTTATTTTGATTTAAAATTTGATAACCACCGAATACACCATAAGTGAAAGAATTACGGTGATAACCAATATTCTTTTCACGAGCTAGAGCACGAAGTCCATCGTGAAAAGATGCTTGACCAGCTTTAACGCCAGCGTAGAAAGTGTTTTCTTGTGGAGCTGCTTGAGCTACTGAAGCTGCTGCTAAACCAGCAACTACTAATGCGATTGCAGTTTTTTTCATTTTGATGTCCTCTATTTAGTGATCGAATAGTAATAAAAAAGTGTCCTTGTTTATACTGAACTTTTAATTAAAGTTACATTCTAAACAGTCACTTAACTAGGGTTTTGAATTTGCCCTACTTTATTACCTTTTGACAAATTCAATTCCTTTGTTATGTTTACCCCAAAGGAACGTTCAAAAGTGTGATCATTATCCTATGAATTTTAAAAAGATCAAATTATTTCGAATTATTTGTTTAGTTTTTATCCAAAATAACACTTTCTTAAACAGACTTTTTACCTTCTCCTCTCTCTTTCCTAATCGACATTATTCTAGCCTTAGGATATTATCAAAGCCTCCATCTGATATGTTTAAATGGGTCAAATACTATGTTGCCAAATCTAAATCGCATTCCTCAAGTTGAACAATATGTACTTGATTATCTTGATGATCTTCAATGCCAACATTTTGAGGGGGATATTGCGACAAACTATGCAGATAGATTAAGTCTTGCTACGGATAACAGCGTTTACCAACAGCTTCCTCAAGCAATTCTTTTTCCGAAAACTGTAGCTGATATAGTGCGTATAACCAAATTGGCAAATTTACCTGAATATCAATCAATCAGCTTTACGCCTCGCGGTGGAGGTACTGGCACAAATGGGCAATCCATTAATAACAATATAATAGTGGATCTTTCTCGTCATATGACTGCCATCTTAGAACTCAATGTAAAAGAACGTTGGGTTAAAGTACAAGCAGGTGTCGTAAAAGATCAACTTAATCAATTTTTAAAACCACATGGTTTATTCTTTGCCCCAGAACTGTCCACCAGCAATCGAGCAACGTTAGGCGGAATGATTAACACAGATGCCTCGGGGCAAGGTTCATTACAATACGGTAAAACATCTAACCACGTTTTGGCATTGCGTGCCGTATTAATGAACGGTGAAATTTTAGATACAAGTGCGGTCAATTCTGTTGATGTTTTAGAAAACATTGATGCGCTTGAATTAAGTGATAGTAGCAAAAAGCTCCACCAAACAATCGCGCAACACTGTAAAGAAAAAAGAGCGGCTATCATTAAAGATTTGCCACAACTTAACCGTTTTCTAACAGGTTACGATCTGAAAAATGTATTCAATGAAGATGAAAGTGAATTTAATCTCACGAGAATTCTCACTGGCTCTGAAGGTTCTCTCGCATTTATTTGTGAAGCCAAACTCAATCTTCTGCCTATTCCGCAGTATCGCACACTCATCGATATTAAATATCGTTCTTTTGATGCAGCATTACGCAATGCGCCTTTTATGGTGAAAGCCAATGCGCTTTCTGTGGAAACCGTTGATTCCAAAGTCTTAAACCTCGCCAAACAAGATATTATTTGGCACTCGGTGAATGAACTTCTTACAGAAGATGAAAAAGATCCAATTCTCGGTTTAAATATTGTGGAATTTGCTGGTAATAATCAAGAAAAAATAGACCACCAAGTCACCGCACTTTGTCGCTTACTTGATGAAAAAATCGAACACAACCAAGATCACATTATTGGCTATCAAGTTTGTTCTGATTTACCCTCTATCGAGCGTATTTATGCAATGCGAAAAAAAGCCGTGGGCTTACTTGGTAATGCAAAAGGTGCAGCCAAACCGATTCCTTTCGTGGAAGATACTTGTGTTCCCCCAGAAAATCTTGCGGATTACATCAGTGAATTTCGCGCTTTATTAGACCAGCACAATTTACAATATGGCATGTTTGGTCACGTGGATGCTGGCGTGTTACACGTTCGCCCTGCACTTGATTTATGCGATAAAGAACAAGTGAAATTATTCAAACAAATTTCAGATGAAGTGGCAGAACTTACAATTAAATATGGCGGATTACTCTGGGGAGAACATGGAAAAGGCGTGCGATCCCATTACGGCGAAAAATTCTTTACCCCAGAACTCTGGCACGAACTTCGTTATATCAAAACCTTATTCGATCCGAACAATCGCTTAAATCCTGGCAAAATCTGTACACCTTTGGATTCCAAAGAGGAACTTTATTCTATTCTTTCGCCAATGCGAGCTGATAAGGATCGCCAAATTCCTATCCAAGTGCGTGATGAATTTAAGGGTGCGATGAACTGCAATGGAAACGGCTTATGTTTCAATTTTGATGAACACAGCATTATGTGCCCATCGATGAAAGTCAGTAAAAACCGTGTATTTTCGCCGAAAGGTCGTGCAGCCATGGTTCGAGAATGGCTTCGATTGATGGCGAATGAAAATGTTTCGTCCGAACAATTAGACTTCCGTAAAACAGAAATAAAACTAACCGCACTTGTAAAAAGACTAAGCAATACAGTTCAAAAATGGCGAGGCGACTATGATTTTTCTCACGAAGTGAAAGCTGCAATGGACACTTGCCTTGCTTGTAAAGCCTGTGCGAGCCAATGCCCGATTAAAATCGATGTACCAAGTTTCCGTGCGAAATTCTTTCATTTTTATCATAGCCGCTACTTACGCCCCGCAAAAGATCACATTGTAGCAAATTTAGAAATCGCAGCGCCTTATATGGCAAAGCAGGCAAAATTCTTTAATTATTTTACCAAGCTAAAAGTCACGCAAACATTAGTGGAAAAAACGCTAGGCATGACCGATTTGCCCTTGCTTTCTGAACCCAATTTGCAACAACAGTTGGTAGAAATTCATTATCAAGGCAAATCCTTGGAAGAATTGGAAGGCTTAAGTGCGGTAGAAAAAAACGATATTTTATTTATTGTGCAAGATCCTTACACATCTTACTATGATGCGAAAGTGGTACGCGATTTTGTTATGCTTACGCAGGAATTAGGCTTTACACCAATTTTGTTGCCATTTAAACCAAACGGCAAAGCAATGCACATTAAAGGTTTCTTAAAACGCTTTAGCAAAACAGCACAAACCCAAGCCGAGTTTTTAAATCGAATGGCAAAATTAGGCATTCCACTTGTAGGCGTTGATCCAGCCATCGTGCTATCTTATCGAGACGAATACAAAGAAGCACTACAAGAAAAACGGGGCGACTTTCACGTTCTCACCGCACACGAATGGTTAAAACAAAGATTACAAAATGCGGATTTACAAGAGAAGTTAAAAAACATCGCCAAAACTGACCGCACTTTCGATTGGTATTTATTCCCGCATTGTACGGAATCTACTTTTATGCCGAATAGTCCAAAAGAATGGCAAGAAATTTTTGGAAGATTTGGACAACAACTTAATGTAGAAAAAGTAGGATGTTGCGGTATGGCTGGTGTATTTGGACATGAAGTGCAAAATCAAAAAATGAGCCGAGAAATCTACGATGTATCCTGGCACAAAAAACTGCATGAAAAAGATCCGCACTTTTGTTTAGCAACTGGTTATTCTTGCCGCAGTCAGGTAAAACGTTATGAACATGTGGTGTTAAAACACCCTGTTCAAGCCTTACTTGAGATATTTAAATAAAGAATGATAACTTGCCTTCCCCTGCTTGCGGGGAAAAGTGCCTGAAGGGCGGAAGAATGTGCTTGAAACAATTTATGTTGAAATTGAACATTTATCCCCCTCAGCCTTCGGCAGTTCCCCCCATAAATGGGTGGAGCCAAGATTAGAAGTTCTAAAATAAATAATGATAACTTGCCTTCCCCTACTTATTAGAGGTTTTAAAAACTTGCCTTCCCCTGCTTGCGGGGGAAGGTGCCCGAAGGGCGGAAGGGGGATATAGGGATATAGGGATATAGGGATATAGGGATATGCGAAATAAAAATAAACGATTAGCCCAATATGCTACCGAATTAAGACGTAATATGACAGATGCAGAATATGCACTATGGTATCATTTAAGGAATAAACTCTTTTGCGGTATCCGTTTTAATAGACAGGTTATTATTGGTCATTACATTGTGGATTTTTGCAGTAGAAAATTAAAACTTGTTATTGAATTAGATGGCATTCAGCACGTAGAACAAGAACAATATGATTTAGAAAGAACAAAATTCTTAACAGCACAAGGCTATAAAGTTATTCGCTTTTGGAATGATGAAGTACTAAAAAACATAGATAATGTACTTGAGGCAATTTATGTTGAAATTGAGCATTTATCCCCCCTCAGCCTTCGGCAGCTCCCCCCATAAATGGGTGGATCCAAGATTAGAAGTTCTAAAATAAATAATGATAACTTACCTTCCCCTACTTATTAGAGGTTTTAAAAACTTGCCTTCCCCTGCTTGCGGGGGAAGGTGCCCGAAGGGCGGAAGGGGGATATAGGGATATAGGGATATAGGGATATGCGAAATAAAATTTTGGAATGATGAAATATTAAAAAATAGATAATGTACCTAAAACAATTTATGTTGAAATTGAGCATTTATCCCCCCCTCAGCCTTCGGCAGCTCCCCCCATAAATGGGTGGAGCCAAGATTAGAGGTTCTAAAATAAATAATGATAACTTGCCTTCTGCTTATTAGAGGTTTTAAAAACTTGCCTTCCCCTGCTTGCGGGGGAAGGTGCCCGAAGGGCGGAAGGGGGATATAGGGATATAGGGATATAGGGATATGCGAAATAAAATTTTGGAATGATGAAATATTAAAAAATAGATAATGTACCTAAAACAATTTATGTTGAAATTGAACATTTCTCCCCCCTCAGCCATCGGCAGTTTCTCCTATAAATAAATGGAGTTGAGAGAATAAATAACAGGAATAGACCAAATGCTCTGGAAAAAAACTTTTACCCTTGAAAACTTAAATCAACTCTGCTCCAACACTGCAGTTAGCCATCTTGGCATTGAAATTTCTGCTTTTGGAGAAGATTGGATTGAAGCGACAATGCCTGTGGATCATCGTACTATGCAGCCGTTTGGTGTATTGCACGGTGGGGTTTCGGTTGCTTTAGCTGAAACAATTGGTTCTCTTGCGGGTTCGCTTTGTTTAGAAGAAGGCAAAACTGCGGTGGGATTGGATATTAACGCCAATCATCTTCGCCCTGTTCGTTCAGGTGAAGTGACTGCGAGAGCCACGCCAATTAATTTAGGCAAAAATATCCAAGTTTGGCAAATTGACATCCGCACAGAAGAGAATAAACTTTGTTGTGTTTCTAGATTAACCCTTTCCGTAATCAATTTATGACAAAACCAGCAAAAATCGGCGTATTACTTGCCAATCTAGGTACGCCAGATAGCCCGACACCGAAGTCAATTAGCCGTTATTTATGGCAATTTTTAACGGATCCTCGCGTGGTCGATTTACCGCGTTGCAAATGGTATCCACTGCTCAAAGCCATTATTTTGCCATTGCGTTCAAAACGTATCGCCAAAAATTATCAAGCAATTTGGACAGAACAAGGCTCGCCTTTACTTGCTATTTCACGACAACAAAAAGACGCATTACAAGCCTATTTAGATAATCAAAATATCAATACTCAAGTAGAAATTGCCATGACATACGGCAATCCATCAATGCAAAGTGCGGTGAAAAATTTGCTTAAAAATCAAGTTGAGCGAATTATTGTTTTGCCTCTTTATCCGCAATACTCTAGCTCAACCACGGGCGCAGTATTTGATGCTTTCGCTAACGCTCTTAAAGAAGAACGAGGATTAGTGCCTTTTGATTTCATCCATTCTTATCATATTGATGAAAATTACATTAACGCCTTAGCCGACTCCATAAAAGTGCGATTAAAATCCGATGAGTTTTTGTTATTTTCTTATCACGGTATTCCTCTGCGTTACGAAAAAATGGGCGATTATTATCGTGAACATTGTAAACAAACGACTATTGCAGTTGTTAATAAGCTAGGCTTAACAGAAAAACAATGGGGAATGACGTTTCAATCTCGCTTTGGACGTGAAGAATGGCTACAGCCTTATACCGATAAATTTTTAGAATCTGCTGCAACACAGAACATTCAAAAAATTGCTGTTGTTTGCCCAGGTTTCTCCGTAGATTGTTTAGAAACCATTGAAGAAATTGACAAAGAAAATCGAGAAAATTTTCTAAAAAATGGCGGGCAATCTTATCAATATATTCCCGCACTTAATGTAGAGCATGCACATATTGAAATGATGGCGAAACTAATCATAGAAAAACTTGCTTAATAATCGAAATGGTAAAACGTTTCTAAAATCTTCCGCACTTTGCTAAAATCAGCCATTATTTTTTTCACAAGGATAAAACATGGCTGATTTTCCTTTTATCGTTGAGATCAACGAACAAAATCTTACTGAAATACTGCAACAATCCTTAGAAAAACCACTTGTCATCAATTTTTACGCGCCAACACATAAAGAATCGGCGGATTTTTTGGTGCTACTTGAGCAAGTTGCAGAACAATATCAAGGACAATTTATTCTTGGAAAAGTAGATTGTGAAAAAGAGCAAATGATTGCCGCACAATTCCGCATCCAAGCATTACCAACCACCTATTTGTTTAAAGAAGCACAGGCATTAGATGCATTTTCAGGCATGCTTGATAAAGCGTCATTAATCCAACGATTAAGCATTATTTTACCGAAAGAGGAAGATTTAAAATTCCAACAAGCATTAGATTTCTTGCAAGTAGAAAATTACGAAGCTGCATTGCCATTGTTGAAAGACGCATGGGAACTTTCTAATAAGAAAAACAGTGATGTTGCCCTACTCTACGCAGAAACCTATATTGCAATGAAAAAAACAGAACCAGCACAAGAAATTTTAAATCAAATTCCATTGCAAGATCGAGATAGCCGTTGGCACGGATTACAAGCACAAATTGAGCTACAAATTCAAGCAGCCGATACACCTGAAATCCAACAATTACAAGCTGATTATGCTAAAAACCCAACAGCTGAAATTGCAATAAAACTTGCTGTACAACTTCATCAAGCTGGACGAAATGAAGAAGCACTGACACTACTTTTCGGCATTTTAAAAACAGATTTAAGCGCGCAGAATGGCGAAGTGAAACAACAATTTTTATCTATTTTAAGCGCAATGGGCAATGCTGATCCGCTGACAAATAAATTTCGTCGATTGCTTTATTCGCTGCTTTATTAAGCAAAAAGTTTATAATCAGTAAAATGCAACTTATTGCATTATATTATTACTTAACTACAAACAAGGATTCTTTATGTCAGATATCAAACACGCAAAACTTTTAATTTTAGGCTCAGGCCCTGCTGGTTATACAGCAGCCATTTATGCGGCACGTGCAAACTTAAAACCAGTATTGGTGACTGGTTTACAACAAGGTGGGCAGCTGACCACTACAGATGAAATTGAGAACTGGCCAGGCGATTTTGAGATGACTACTGGTTCAGGTTTAATGCAACGTATGTTGCAACATGCAGAAAAATTTGAAACAGAAATCGTCTTCGATCATATCAATCGCGTAGATTTATCTTCTCGCCCATTCAAACTTTTTGGCGATGTGCAAAATTTCACTTGTGATGCGTTAATTATCGCAACGGGTGCCTCTGCACGCTATATTGGCTTACCTTCAGAAGAAAACTACAAAGGTCGTGGCGTTTCTGCTTGTGCAACCTGTGATGGTTTCTTTTATCGTAATAAGCCTGTTGGTGTCATTGGTGGTGGAAATACTGCGGTGGAAGAAGCGCTTTACTTAGCCAATATTGCAAGTACAGTGCATTTAATCCACCGTCGCGATAGCTTCCGTGCGGAAAAAATTCTTATCGACCGTTTATACAAAAAAGTGGAAGAAGGGAAAATCGTTCTTCATACTGACCGCACTTTAGATGAAGTGTTGGGTGACAACATGGGCGTAACTGGATTACGTTTAGCCAACACAAAAACTGGGGAGAAAGAAGAACTCAAATTAGATGGCTTATTCGTGGCGATTGGTCACTCGCCAAATACTGAAATTTTCCAAGGGCAACTAGAATTGAATAATGGCTATATCGTTGTAAAATCTGGTCTTGAAGGAAATGCAACTGCCACTTCTGTGGAAGGCGTGTTCGCAGCTGGCGATGTCATGGATCACAATTATCGCCAAGCCATTACCTCCGCGGGAACTGGTTGTATGGCAGCATTGGATGCAGAACGCTATTTAGACTCTCAAGAAGCATAAATTCTCTAACTAATTCCCCTCTTTTAAAGAGGGGAACTTTCTCTATATCACGATAAAACTATGAACAAACTTCGCCAAAAATATTTACAAAAATGGCTTCGTGCACAACAAGAACCTATCAAAAAATTAATGCGTGTGAACATTGTCTTAGCTACGCTTTCTTCATTCATTTTAGTCGCGCAAACTTATTTTCTTGCGACGTTGCTCGATAAACTGATTATACAAAATATGCCTCGTGATGAACTTATTCCTTATTTTCTCGGGCTAATTATCGGCTTCGGGATGCGTGCTATTATTTTATGGGCACGCGAAAAAATAGGTTTCCAAAGCGGACAATTATTACGCAACCATATTCGTCAAAAAATTCTGGATAAAATCCATCTTGTCGGCCCTGCGACAATCAATCAAAAACCAGCTGGAAGTTGGGCAAGCATTATGTTGGAACAAGTTGAAAACTTACATAATTTCTATGCCCGTTTTCTGCCTCAACAAAGTCTTTCAGCCATTGTTCCAGTGGTTATTTTCATTGCTGTATTTCCCTTGAACTGGGCGGCAGGCTTAATCTTAATGATTACCGCACCGCTTGTTCCTCTGTTTATGATCATTGTCGGTATTGCTGCGGCTGACAACAGCCAAAAAAATATGGATACCCTTTCTCGCCTCAGTGCCCAATTTTTAGATCGCTTACGCGGTTTGGAAACCTTGCGTCTTTTTAACCGCACTTCTGAACAAACTGAGCATATTGAAAATGCCACTGAAGATTTCCGTGAAACCACAATGGATGTGCTAAAACTCGCTTTTCTCTCTTCTGCAGTATTGGAATTTTTTACCTCTATTTCCATTGCACTGATGGCGGTCTATTTTGGTTTTAGCTACTTAGGTCAAATTGAATTTGGTACCTATAATGCACCGCTTACACTTTTCACAGGTTTCTTTTGTTTAATTCTTGCACCTGAATTTTATCAACCCTTACGCGATCTAGGCACTTATTACCACGACCGCGCAGCAGGTATTGGTGCCGCAGATGCCATTGTTGATTTCTTAGAATCCGATTATTTAACCGTTCATCAAAATGAAAAAACAATTTCTTTAGAAAGTGCGGTTGAAATTTCTGCCGAAAATTTAGTGGTGCTTTCGACACAGGGTTCAGCATTAACCAAGCCGTTAAACTTCCAAATTCCAGCAAATCACAATGTTGCGCTTGTAGGGCAAAGTGGCGCAGGAAAAACTTCATTAATAAATGCGATTTTGGGCTTTTTACCTTATGAGGGCTCTCTTAAAATTAATGGGCAAGAACTTCGCGAAAGTAATCTAGCTGACTGGCGCAAACATATTGCGTGGGTAGGACAAAATCCATTGTTATTACAAGGCACAATTAAAGAAAACTTACTACTTGGCAATATTCAAGCCAACGATGAAGAAATTAATCAAGCGTTAATACGCTCTCAAGCGAAAGAATTTACCGATAAACTTGGACTTCATCACGAAATCAAAGATGGTGGATTAGGCATTTCTGTGGGACAAGCGCAACGCCTTGCCATTGCTCGGGCATTGTTACGCAAAGGCGATTTACTTCTGCTCGATGAGCCAACCGCAAGCCTAGATGCGCAATCAGAAAATCTTGTTTTACAAGCATTGAATGAAGCAAGTCAGCATCAAACTACGCTGATGATTACCCACCGAATTGAAGATTTGAAACAATGTGATCAAATTTTTGTGATGCAACGAGGAGAAATAGTACAGCAAGGTAAATTTACCGAATTACAACATGAAGGTTTCTTTGCTGAACTACTCGCTCAACGACAACAGGATATCCAATAATGCACACATTACTTCCCTTTATACGTTTATTTAAATTCGCCAAATTTCCTCTTATTTTAGGCTTGGTGCTGATGATTTTAGGCTTGGGATCCAGCATGAGCTTGCTTACCGTTTCAGGCTGGTTTTTAGCCGCTACAGCCATTGCAGGACTAGGCACGCTATTTAACTTTTTCTACCCTTCAGCCAGTGTGCGAGGTTTAGCTATCGGACGAACCGTCATGCGCTATTTTGAAAAAATAGTGACGCATGATGCAACATTCCGCATTTTGTCGAAATTACGCGTACAAGTATTTGAAAAAATCATTCCTTTAAGCCCAGCGGTATTAAATCGTTATCGCAACAGCGATTTATTAAATCGTTTAGTTTCCGATGTGGATACCCTTGATAGCCTCTATTTACGTTTACTTGCGCCATTTTTCACTGCTGTATTTGTAATCATTGCCATAACGATTGGACTTAGCTTTATCAATATTCCACTCGCACTTGGTTTAGGCTTATTTTTGTTAATTTTATTAATAATTATCCCTACTGTTTTCTATCGACTAGGACAGCAATTTGGCGAACGCTTAATCCAAGCACGCGCGACCTATCGAACCCAGTTTTTAGAATTTATCCAAGCACAAGCCGAGCTTTTATTATTTAATGCGGAAGATAGATTAAAAGAAAAAATGTCAGTCACAGAAAAAACATGGCAGGAAGATCAAGCCAAAGAAGCAAAATTAAGCGGATTTTCTACCGCACTTGTTCTCTTTCTTAATGGTTTGTTGATTTCTGGAATGCTATGGTTTGCAAGTAACGCCAATTTTGGCACAGATGAATACCGCACGGCTTATATTGCACTTTTCACTTTTGCTGCACTTGCAGCCTTTGAGATCATCATGCCACTGGGTGCAGCATTTTTGCATATAGGTCAAGTGATTGCTGCAGCAGAACGTGTGACCGAAATCATTGAGCAAAAACCGCTTGTTGAGTTTAATGGTAACGAGGAATTTGAAACAAAAGTGCGGTTAATTTCTGCGAAGAATTTAAATTTTTCCTATCCCGAACAAGAAACGCTTGTATTAAAAAATCTTACATTAGATTTAGAACAGGGCAAAAAAATTGCTATTTTAGGTAAAACTGGAAGTGGAAAATCTTCACTTCTTCAACTTTTAGTACGCAATTATGATGCGAATCAAGGTGAGCTTTTATTGGCAGAAAAACCCATTTCCGCCTATTCAGAAGAAACATTACGCCGCCAAATTTGTTTTTTAACTCAACGTGTTCACGTATTCAGCGATACGCTTCGTCAAAATTTACAATTTGCAAGTGCGGATAAAATTTCTGATGAAAAAATGATTGAAGTACTACATCAAGTTGGCTTAAGTAAATTACTTGAGCAAGAAGGAAAAGGTTTAAATCTTTGGCTGGGAGATGGCGGTCGTCCACTTTCTGGTGGGGAACAACGCCGTTTAGGTTTAGCGCGTATTTTACTCAATAATGCGCCCATTTTATTATTGGATGAACCGACAGAAGGCTTAGATCGCGAAACTGAACGTCAAATTTTACGTTTAATTCTGCAACATGCCGACAATAAAACCCTAATTATAGTCACTCACCGTCTCAGTTCAATTGAACAATTCGATAAAATTTGTGTAATTGATAACGGAAGATTAATCGAAGAAGGCGATTACAATAGTTTAATCACAAAAGAAAATGGGTTCTTTAAAAGATTGATTGAGCGAGTATAAGAAAAGGAAGTTGGGCGGAAACCTTCCCAGCTTCTTCTCGGCACACAGTAATTCCGACTTTGGCTGCTTCCTTCCAGACCTGACCGAGTAAACCAGACACCGTTGCGAGAGACCGAGAAGGTTTCCATTGATATCGCAATGCGATTGCGTGCTATTATGCAAAAATTACCGCCGTATTGCAAAGATTAATTCAAAAGTGCGGTGAATTTGGCGAGAATTTAAGCCACATTTTCAGGATTTTTATGAAATGAACTACCTCCAATACTACCCAACCGATGTGATCAATGGCGAAGGTACAAGATGCACACTTTTCGTCAGTGGCTGCACGCATGCTTGCAAAGGTTGCTATAACCAAAAAAGTTGGTCATTTTCAGCAGGTGTATTATTTGATGACGTAATGGAACAACAAATCATCAATGATTTAAAAGACACACGCATTAAACGCCAAGGTCTGACGCTTTCAGGTGGCGATCCACTTCATCCGCGCAACGTAGAAACATTATTGCCCTTTGTGCAACGCGTAAAACGAGAATGCCCCGATAAAGACATCTGGGTTTGGACGGGTTATAAGCTAGATGAATTAGACGAACAACAACGTGCTATGTTGCCTTATATTGATGTATTAATTGATGGGAAGTTTATTCAAGAACAGGCAGACCCAAGTTTAGTTTGGCGAGGCTCAGCAAATCAAATTATTCATCGATTTAAGTTATAAAACACTGAAAAAAACCACCGCACTTTTTAGTCAAAAGTATTGAGCGATAAAAAATCTGCAACTGAATTCTCAATTGCAGATTTTTTTATTGATTTCCAGTTACTTATTTAGCAAGCGATCCGTAATCGTGCCTGCCACCATGGCACCGTTTACGTTAAGTGCGGTACGTCCCATATCGATGAGCGGTTCGATGGAAATGAGTAAACCGATTAATTCCAGTGGTAAACCTAACGTAGATAGCACGACGATAGCGGCGAATGTGGCTCCGCCACCTACGCCTGCGATGCCGAATGAAGAAATGGCGACCACGAAAATTAAGGTTAGAATGTAGCTGAAGCTAAAAGGGTCAATGCCGACCATTGGGGCGACCATTACAGCAAGCATCGCTGGATAAATGCCGCCACAGCCGTTTTGTCCGATAGTGGCACCGAATGTGGCAGCAAAGTTGGCGATGACATTGCTGTTACCTAATTTTGCGGTTTGCGTTTCAATATTTAACGGAATTGTCGCCGCACTTGAGCGAGATGTAAACGCAAAACTTAAGGTTGGCAACACTTTTTTGTAGTAATCCACAGGATTGACTTTAACGAAGAACAATAAAATGCCGTGAACCACAAACATTAAGGCAATAGCAGCGTAAGAAGCCACAATAAAATTGCCCAAATTGACAATATCCGCCCATTTTGAGGTGGCAGCCATTTTAATCATCAACGCAAACACGCCGTAAGGGGTTAAGTGAATCACAAAACGCACCAAACGCATCACTAATTTGTTTAAAGTTTCTACACCTTGTGCAATTCGTTCGCCAAGTGCTTGATCTTCTTTGCCTAAACTCAAAGCCGCCACGCCAAGTAATGCTGAGAAAATTACGACACTAATAATGGACGTTGGGTTGGCACCCGTGAGATCAGCAAAAGGATTTTTCGGAATAAAGGACACCAACATCGCAGGCACAGTTAAATTGGACACTTGCCCTGCTTTATCTAACACTTTGCCTTGAGCCGCTAATTCACGATCGCCCACGATTAATCCTGCCGCCGACACATCAAATAAATGCACCATCGCAATCCCAATTGCAGCGGAAATGGCGGTGGTAATCAGCAAGGTGGATAACACGCCAACGCTGACTTTGCCCAATGATCTGGTTTGATTGATACGAGCGATAGCAGATAAAATCGACACGAACACCAACGGCATCACGATCATCTGCAATAAACGAACATAACCGTTACTGACCACGTTGATCCAATCTAAAGTTTTGTCTAACAAAGGTTTTTCAAAAGCGGATTGCAATACCGCACCAAAAAGCAAACCGAGCAATAAACCGATAAATACCGTTTGCCCTAATTTTTCGGTTTTGCGATATAGCTGTGCTAACAGCAATAAAAAAGCAATAAATATCGCCAAATTGACTAATAACATAAAAAATCTCCAAAACTGATTAAAGTGTTTGGAGACTATCAACTTCAGTAAAAATAACAAGTTTTCTTTCGTTATATTTTATACTTTTTGGTAATTAAAATGCGGCTGCAGTGGCTAGCACGCCTGAATAAACTAAATAGCCGCCGAAAAATAAGAAAATTGCCCCAGCAAGATTATCAATATAACGGCTGTATTTGCTGTAAAAAGATTTAGCAAGTGATCGAGAAAATAGCAATGAAATAATACAAAAAAGTGCGGCTAAAAATTCATTTAAAATTTCAACCGCACTTTTCAATAAAATCAAATTATTCTTCTAAAACAACTTTACCGATATAGCCTAAATTACGATGGCGTTGCGCATAATCGATACCATACCCCACCACAAATTCATCAGGAATTTCAAAACCAACCCATTCAACAGGCACTTCCACTTCCCGACGAGAAGGCTTATCAAGTAACGTACAAATTGTAAGGCTCGCAGGCTCACGTAAATTCAAAATATCACGCACTTTTTCCAAGGTATAGCCCGTATCAATAATATCTTCCACAATTAAAACGTGTTTACCTTTTATATCGCCGTCCAAATCTTTGGTAATACGAACGTCGTGATTCGTGGTCATACCAGTGCCATAACTTGAAGTAGTCATAAATTCAATTTCCACAGGTAAATTTATCTGACGAACAATATCCGCCATAAACATAAAGGAACCACGTAAAAGCCCTACGACAACAAGGTTATCGATCTGTTTTTCTTGATAAAATTTTGTAATTTGAGCACCTAATTCAGCAATACGCGCATGAACATCATTCTCTGAGATTAAAACATCTACGTGGTGTTTTTTCATTGTGTTTCCTTATGAAATGACAGGGGATAAAATCGTTTGCTATTTTACAAAAAAAAGGCTGAAGTTTAAACCTTCAGCCTTTTTGAACCCTAACGAATTTACTTTCTACTCTACCTGTTGGAGCAACCTGCAATCGCTTAACAGATGTGCGTATAGTAGCAGATATTTATTCATTGTCAATAAGAATTATTCTCAATTTCAAAAATATTCTTAATTTCCTGAAATTTTCATTTTATCTAACAAAATAGAACCCGTTTGGATGTTAGAACGATGCTCTATATCATCCGCTACAGCAACCATATTCTTCAACATATCTTGCAATTGTCCCGCAATGGTAATTTCGGCGACGGGATATTGAATTTCCCCATTTTCCACCCAAAAACCTGATGCACCACGGGAATAATCGCCTGTAACGATATTGACCCCTTGCCCCATAACATCTGTTACGAGTAAGCCTGTTCCCATTTGACGTAAAAGTGCGGTCAATCCACCCGTTAAATTTGGCTTAACAAGCCAGTTGTGAATGCCTCCAGCGTGCCCTGTACTTGGCATACCAAGTTTTTTACCACTGTAACTTGTCACTAAATAAGTTTGTAATATCCCATCTTCAACAATTTCACGATCTTGCGTGCGAACACCCTCACTATCAAAAGGCGTAGAAGCTAAACGGCGTAATAAATGTGGTCTCTCACTGATATTGAACCAATCTGGTAAGACCTGTTTACCTAAATGATCGAGTAAGAAACTTGATTTTCTATATAAGCTGCCACCGCTTATTGCAGCGGCAAAATGAGAAATAATACCCGTTGCAACATCATTTAAGAAAATGACAGGCACTTCTCGTGTACTCAATTTTTGAGGATTTAAACGAGAAACGACTTTCTTTGCACAATTTTCGCCAACCCAAATTGGCGATTGGAGTTTATCGAACTCACGAGAGATCGTGTATTCGTAATCATTTTCTAAGGCATCTTCTACTCCACCAATAACCGAACAAGATAAGGAATAACGGCTTGATAAATAACTTTGCAACATACCATGGCTATTTCCATAAACTTTCACGCCTGTATGTGAATTAAAACTTGCACCATTACTATTTATAATGCGTTCATCCGCCTCTAAAGCCGCCTTTTCAGCCTGAAGTGCAAGTTCTGTTGCTTTATCAACATTCACATCAGCAGCATGATAAAGTTCTAAATCAGGCGCATCAAAAGCCATTAGATCTTTATCAGCCAACCCTGTGCAATCATCGGGTGAAGTGTATTTTGCAATTGCAAGTGCGGCTTCTACCGCATTTTTAATTGCACTTTCGCTTAGATCGGAAGTAGAAGCATTGCCTTTTTGTTGCCCCATATAAACGGAGATCCCCAATGCGCCATCATTAGTAAATTCTACGTTTTCAATTTCTTGCAAACGAGCAGATACGGATAAACCGCTCACTTTTGTGACCGCGACTTCTGCACTTGCACCAGCTTTCGTTGCTAACTCCACTGCAAAACTGACGGCTTGACGTAATTCTTGTTCTTGTGCTTTTAAAAGTGCGGTTGAATTTTCAGCTGTTTTCATTATTTTTTCCTATTAAAAATTTTCAACATTTTATCTTATTTTCAAAGTTTATGGTAAAATGTGCACCAATTTTTATAAAGGATAAAAAATGGCAAAACGTAAGAAAAAAGAAGTTTTCGATTGGGAAGATGAAGATCAAGAAGAAATTATTTGGGTGAGTAAAAGCGAAATCAAACGCGATGCGGAAGATTTAAAACAACTTGGCGAAAAGATTGTCAATTTAACCAAAGCTAATCTTGCCAAAATCCCACTTGATGAATCCTTACTTGATGCCATTGAACTTGCACAGCGTTTACAAAAAGAAGCTCGTCGCCGTCAATTACAATATATCGGCAAATTATTTCGAGGCATTGATGTTGAGCCTATTCGTGAAGCCTTAGATAAAATTGAAAATAAGCATAACCAACAACAAGCTATGCTACATAAAATCGAAAAAGTGCGCGATGAATTGGTGGAAAAAGGCGATGTGGCTTTAACAGATTTATTAAATGATTATCCTAATGGCGATCGTCAGCAACTACGCAATCTGATTCGTTCTGCACAAAAAGAACTGGAGCAAAATAAACCATCGAAAGCCTATCGAGAAATTTATCAAATGCTCAAGGTATTAATGTTGGAAGATTAAAAATATTGAAATTTTCATCCGCACTTTGTGGATAAGTGATTGAAATAAAAATGAATATTCGTTGGAATGTAATTTTGGGCGTTATCGCACTTTGTGCTTTGGCGTGGTTTTATTCCTTAAATCAGGAAACCGCAGATTTATCTGAACTGGTGAAAAAGCCAGATAGTCCTGATTATGTGGGTTATAAAATGGAAACTACGGTTTTTTTCCCTGATGGTAAAAAACAATATTTGGCTTTATCCGATAAAATTGAGCATTATACAGTCAATGAACAAACCCTTTTTATCGCGCCTTTAGTTTATTTATATCCCACAACATCAAATGAAAAGGAAAAGGAAAAAAATGCCAATCAAAATGTAGATTTTTTTAGCACACAAAGCTGGAAATTAAGTGCAAATCAAGCAAGATTGACAAAAGATCAAATATTGTATTTAGAGGGTAATGTCGTCGCGCAAAATTTAACATCAGATTCACGTTTGCAACGCATTGAAACAGAATCAGCGGTCGTCAATTTGAAAACACAGGATATGACTTCCGAAACACAGGTTAAAATTAAGGGTAAAAATTTTAGTTCTACAGGATTAAAATTAGTCGGAAATTTACGCCAACAAGTGGCGACATTAAAGGAACAGGTAAAAACATATTATGAAGTTAGTAAGCAATAAAATTCTTTTTCTTGCAACGATGGTATTAGCATCAAGTTCAGCTTTTGCATTGAAAGGTGATGTTAATCAGCCGATAAATATTGTTTCGGATAATCAATCCTTAGATATGGAAAAAAGTGTAGTGACATTCACAGATAATGTGGTAATTACACAGGGGTCTATTGTTATCAAGGCAAATAAAGTTGTCATCACTCGTCCTGCTGAAAAATCAGGGAAAAAAGAAACTGTAGAAGCATTCGGCACGCCAGTCACATTCCATCAACAGTTAGATAATGGTAAGCCAGTGGATGGAAAAGCAAATAAAGTTCATTATGATCTTGGTAACGAATTTTTAACATTAACTAACAATGCCGAATTAAAGCAGCTTGATAGTAAAATTAATGGCAGTGTTATTACCTATGATGTGAAAAAACAACAACTTAAAGCTAATGGTAATGGAAAATCACGGGTAACAACAGTTCTTATTCCATCTCAATTACAACAAGCTAAAGGGAAGTAATCTATGTCAATTTTGACTGCAGAGAATTTAGCTAAAAGCTACAAAAGTCGTAAAGTTGTTTCGGATGTCAGTTTAACTGTAAACTCTAATGAAATTGTTGGTTTACTCGGGCCAAACGGTGCAGGGAAAACAACAACTTTCTATATAGTCGTTGGGCTTGTTCGCCAAGATCAAGGTAAAATTGTTATTGATGGCGAAGATATTAGTTTGCTCCCAATGCATAATCGTGCGCAACGTGGCATTGGTTATTTACCGCAAGAAGCCTCGATTTTTCGCCGTTTGACTGTCTATGAAAATTTGATGGCGGTATTGGAAATTCGTAAAGATTTAACCCCACAACAACGTCGCGAAAAAGCAGATGAATTAATTGAAGAATTTAACATTAGTCATATTCGGGATAATTTAGGGCAAGCCTTATCAGGCGGAGAACGTCGCCGTGTAGAAATCGCACGTGCCTTAGCAGCAAATCCAAAATTTATTCTATTAGACGAACCTTTTGCTGGTGTAGATCCTATTTCTGTAAGCGATATTAAGAAAATTATTACTGATTTGCGCAATCGTGGATTAGGTGTATTAATTACTGACCATAATGTTCGTGAAACCCTTGATGTTTGCGAACGCGCTTATATTGTTGGCGCAGGTAAAATTATCGCAACAGGCACACCAGAACAAGTGATGAACGATGAACAGGTTAAACGCGTTTATCTTGGCGAACAATTCAAATTATAAAAATGAAAATAACTGAACTATTAAGCCCTGAGAATATTCGTCAGGGCGTTAGTTTTTCTAGCAAAAAACGATTATTTGAGTCTATTGCGCATTTTGTAGAAGAACAAATCCTTGCAGAACAAGGCGAACAAGCCTGTTTTGAATGCCTTTTTGAACGCGAAAAACTGGGGAATTCTGGTTTAGGAAATGGGATTGCAATGCCAAAAGCGAAAATCCCCGTAACAGTATCACATAAAGCAATCGCAGTGTTTATGCAACTCGATAATCCGATTGATTACGATGCTTTTGATGGTAAACCAGTAGATTTAATCTTTGCCTTGCTGATTCCAGAAAATCAATGTGAGACCTACATTCCAATTTTAGCATCATTAATAGAAAAACTGACTGATAAAAATGTGTTGAAACAATTACGATCAGCCAAAAGTGCGGATGAAATTTGGCAAGTTTTTGAAATTACCGATCAATCAGAAACGACGCTTGAAGAAGTGAAAGAATAATTACAGTGGGGAAACTTATGGAAATTATCATTATTAGTGGACGTTCTGGTGCAGGAAAATCCGTAGCCTTACGAGCATTAGAAGATACTGGATATTACTGTGTTGATAATATTCCTTTAGATTTGCTTCCTCAATTGACTGATATTCTGTCTCAATCCCAATCATCTGTCGCCATCAGTCTTGATATTCGTAATATTCCAAACTCCGCTAATTCTCTTGAGCAAACCCTTTCAACATTACAAAAGCATCATCAGATTAAAATCATTTTCTTAGAGGCTGATCGTGCCACCCTAATTCGCCGATATAGCGATTCACGCCGTTTGCACCCGCTTTCATTAAAAGATTTATCTCTTGAAGCCGCAATTGATGAAGAATATTGCTATCTTGAACCATTGATTCAACACGCAAATCTTATTCTTGATACCACCCATCTTTCTACGCATAGTCTTGCAGAGCGATTACACGAATTTTTACGCGGTAATAGTGAAAAAGAATTAAAAATTATTGTTGAATCTTTTGGTTTTAAATATGGGATTCCTTTAGATGCGGATTATGTTTTCGATGTACGATTTTTACCTAACCCCCATTGGGATCCAACATTACGCCCAATGACTGGATTAGAAGCCCCTGTCGCAGAATTTCTAAATAGTCATACAGAAGTCAATGAATTTATTTATCTCACTCGTCATTACATTGATACTTGGTTGCCGATGTTAGAAAAAAATAACCGTAGCTATTTGACGATTGCCATCGGATGTACTGGGGGAAAACACCGCTCCGTTTATATAGCACAGCAGTTAGGCGAATATTTTCAAGCCAAAGGAAAAACAGTACAAATTCAACATAAATCCTTAGAACGGAACAAAAAAATATAAAAAGTGCGGTCATAAAAATATTATTTTTATGACCGCACTTTTTATACACTCACAGGCTTTACAATCTCACTAGGATAACAACCTAAAATCTTTAAGTAATTGCTATAACCTTTTAATTCTTCCAAAGCCTGTTTTGTATCTGGATGATGGATATTTGCTTCAATTTCTAGATAAAACATTTCTTCCCAAGGCTTACCGTAAATCGGTCGAGATTCCAGTTTTGTCATATTGATTTGATGCTTTTTAAACACCAATAAAGCATCCACTAATGCACCAGCTTGCTGTGAAGTTGTCATTAATAATAAAGTCTTTGTGGGAATCTGTGATGAAACTTCGCGAGGTTCTTTTGCCACCACAATAAAACGCGTAATATTGTTCTCTTGATTAGCAATATTAGTTTTTAATACGCTAAGTCCATACAATTTTCCACCATCTTCATTACCCAATGCTGCAATATTAGGTTTATTCAAACTTGCGACTAATTGCATTGCGTGTGAACTACTTTCGCAATATTCAATATGCACGCGATCAAGACTATGAATAAATTGGCTACATTGTTGAATCACTTGAGGATGACTATACAACGTATCAATTTGGCTCAAATCTGTCTTATCATTGACAAGCACGCAGTGTTTGATTGGATAAGCCAACTCCCCCACTAATGATAAATCAGTATGCTGAAGTAAATCATAAACTTCATTAATTGCACCCGATGTTGTATTTTCTAAAGGCAATACACCAAAGTCAGCTTCTCCAGTCTGAACTTTTTCAAATACTTGCTCAAAAGACTGACATCCTAGTTCTACAAATTGTTTTTGATAACGAGCAGCATAATTACGTGCAGCTAAATTAGAATAAGAACCACGTTTACCTAAAAAAGCGATATGTAAATTTTGATTACGTTGTTCATTAAGTTTATTCTGCAAGTAGACTTGCTGGGTCAATACCGAGTCTTCAATAATTTTTTGGAAAATTGAAGTAATGTATTGTGCTTCAAGCTGATAATTTTCATTTTCTGCAAATTGCACTAATTCTTGTAAAAGTTGCTGTTCTCGCTCTACATCACGTAAAGATTTTTGCGAGATCTCTTTACTTCTCACTACATCGAAAGCTAAACGATGACGCTCCGAAAGTAGCTTTAACAAACTACGATCGATTTGCGTAATTTGTTGGCGAATGTCAGATAATTCTAATGCCATAATGCTTCCTTATAAAAAATCCCACGAAATTGACCGCACTTTTAGTAGATTCGCCATTTAAGCACGAGATGAAATAAAAAAGCTATACTTCCTACCAGAAATATAGCTTTTTCAACAATAAAACAATTAAATAAGCACTTGCACTGGAGCAACATACCCTTGTGGCACTTGCGCTTTATCTTCAAAGGTTACACATTCCCACGCTTCTTGATTTGCTAAAACAGCACGAAGTAACTTGTTATTTAAACCGTGACCTGATTTATAGGCTTTAAAATCACCGATAATGTTATAACCAGCCATATAAAGATCGCCAATTGCGTCTAACATTTTATGACGAACAAGTTCATCTTTAAAGCGTAAGCCATCTTCATTTAAGATTCTATAATCATCAAGAACAATCGCATTATCAAGGCTACCACCTAATGCTAAACCTTGAGATTGAAGATATTCAATATCTTTCATAAAGCCAAAAGTTCTTGCTCGGCTAATTTGATGAACAAATGCTTGGGCAGAAAAATTCATTTCATAGTTACGTACATCTTTGCCAATAGCAGGATGGTCAAAATCAATAGTGAAATCTAAACGGAAACCATTATAAGGTTTAAATTCAGCCCATTTATCGCCATCTTCAACTCGTACATATTCTTTAATGCGAATAAATTTTTTCGCTGCATTTTGTTCTTCAATTCCCGCATCTAACAACAAATAGATAAACGGACTAGCACTGCCATCCATAATAGGAATTTCAGGGGCATCAACTTCAATAATGATATTATCAATACCAAGCCCTGCCAAAGCTGCATTTAAATGCTCAACGGTAGAAATGCGAACACCTTGATCATTAATTAGTGCTGTACAGAGCATTGTATCACGCACTGAATTAGGATCGGCAGGGAATGCCACTGCTGGGTTTAAATCTGTACGATAATAAACAACACCTGTGTTTGGCATAGCTGGGCGTAAGGTTAATGTCACTTTTTTACCGCTATGTAAGCCAACGCCTGTTACTTTAATACTTTTTTTTAATGTTCTTTGTTTAATCATTCTACTACCTTCATTTACTAGGTATTTTCTAAAACTTATTAATTTTCTTCACGCTGTGCAGGATTAAAGAAATTATTTTTCTTAAATGCTTCCAAGCGATCTGTAATCGGTTTATCTAACGGCCGTTGATATTCTTCTGATGCAGTTCTTGACACTTCAACAGATTCACGACGATGAAGTTCAGGAACAATGTTTACACGTCCTTCACCTTCAATATTCTGCGTAGAAAGCCCTTGACGAACAACCTGAATTGGCTCATTTCCTGCAATTTCACCAAGACCAGTTGCCACAATAGTTACACGAATTTCACCGCTCATCTCAGGCACTAAACTCGTACCAACAACAACTGTCGCTTCTTCAGAAGCAAAACTATCTATTGTATCACCTACAATGTTAAACTCTTCAAAATCTAAATCCATTCCAGCAGTAATATTAACTAAAATTCCTTGAGCGTTAGAAAGATCGATTTTTTCTAGAAGATCATTGCGTACTGCAAGGCGAGCCGCCTCTTCTGCTCTACCCGCACCAGGTTCTCCCACCGCTGAACCAAAACCTATCATTGCTTGCCCTTGAACGGACATTACCGTTCTTACATCGGCAAAGTCCACATTGATTAAGCCAGGCGATGTAATCATATCCGAAATACCCATAACCGAATTACGTAACACATCGTTTGCAGCAGCAAAAGCCTCTATTAATTTAGCATTTTTAGGGAGAACTTTTTGAATTTGTTGATTCGGAATAATAATCATTGAATCAACATATTGGGATAAATCTTTAATACCAAGCTCTGCAAATTGCATACGTTTTTTGCCTTCAAAAGCAAAAGGTTTAGTCACTACTGCAACAGTTAAAATACCCAGTTCTTTAGCAATTTTAGCAACAACAGGTGCCGCACCCGTACCTGTGCCGCCGCCCATACCTGCTGCAATAAAGACCATATCTGCACCTTCAAGCATTTTGCGGATTTCATCCTGATCATCTTCAGCTGCTTTACGACCAATATTCGGATTTGCCCCAGCACCTAAACCTTTAGTTGTTTCTCCACCGATTTGTACAGTCTGTTGAACTTGGCTTTTACGCAATGCTTGAGCATCAGTATTGACGGCATAAAATACTATACGACCGTGTTCCTCTGATGTTAATGAACTTTCGCCAACAAAGGTTCCGCCCATTTCTTGTTTTACCATATTCATTACCATATGGTTTACGGCATTACCACCGCCACCGCCTACACCTACGACTTTGATCAGTGCGCCGGATTCGTTAAAATTGTCGTACTCAGGGTACTCTGGGTATAGCATTGATATTCTCCGTTACTGCCAGATAAGCTGACTAAATATATAAAATATAAATTCTCTTTATTGTAGATGAAAAATTAAAATAATCAAAATTCTGACCGCACTTTATTGACAATTTTTTTAATTCCTTGCCAAATAGACTCAAAGAAAGTTCCTTCAGAATCATCACTTCCTGAAATTAAATCATCGTCACTATTACTGTGATTATATTGCAATAATCCTACCACCGTTGAATATTGTGGACGATTCACATAATCAGTCAAACCAGTAATATTTAATGGGCTTGCTATACGTACTTGGCAATGGAAAACATTTGAAGCACATTCTTTAAGATCTTCAATCTGTGCTCCACCACCAGTCATAACCACACCTGCAATTAATTCAAATTTAATATGTTTTGCTTCTAATTCAGCTTTTAACTTATCTAATTCATCTTTTACCACACCTAAAAGCTCCGTATAACGAGCCGATGTAATTAAAGATAAATCACTTTTTGTTAATGAACGAGGCGCACGGCCGCCAATACTTGCTACCTCAATTTTTTTATCTCCGTGCAAGCGAGCTGGGTAAAATGCACTCGCATAGTTCACTTTAATGCGTTCTGCTTCTGATCGCGAAATTGTACAAGCGTGCGCAATATCATTCGTCACAATATTACCAGCGTAAGGAATTACCTTGCTAAAACGTAATGCGCCATTAGTGTAAACCATCACGTTCATTGTGCCTGCACCAAAATCAATTAGACACACACCGAGATCTTTTTCATCCTCAGTTAGTACAGAATGTGTCGCTGCGAAACCAGAAAAAACGACTTTATCTACTTGTAAACCACAACGTTCAACGGCTTTTTTTAAGTTATTTTGCCAATCTTGATGACAAGCGATCAAATGCACTTGTGCTTTTAAACGCACGCCTTGTAATCCTAATGGATTTTTAATATTCAGCTGACGATCAACAGCATATTCTTGTGGAATAACATGCAATAAAGACAATCCCTCTGGTAATTTTATTGAGCTTGCTGTATGAAGTGCCGAATCGATTTCTTCTTGGGTTACTTCACTTTCTGCTATCGGCACAAAACCACTTTCATTAAGGCTTTGAATATGCTCTCCAGTAATGGCTAAAGTCACACTCATAATCTGACAATCAGCCATAGATTCTGCCGCTTCAATAGCACGTTGAATCGAACCCACCACAGCATCAAGATCAGTGATACTGCCACGATCAATCCCTTTTGAAGGACAACTGCCTACACCAAGCACATTCACTACACCATCAGGAAATACTTCGCCAACCACAGCGACCACTTTTGACGTGCCAACCTCTAAACCTACTATTGTTTTTGCTTCCACACCTTTAACCATTTTCACACCCAGTTATTTTTATCTATCAACCATACCTACAGCGGCACCTGCCGTATATCTTAAATCTATATACTCTATTTTTTTGTTTTCTGGCACATCAATTTGCGGATAAATTGTGACAAATCGCTCAAGTTTTGATTTCCAATCGCCACGACCTAATTTTAGCACAATATCGTTATCAAGCTGGACCTGCCACGCACCGCGATCATCAATATTGACTCCCTTTGCCATTATATTATTTGATTTTAAATTGACATAAATTTGATTCCACGTCTCAATTACCTTCAAACTCTGATAATCGGGCCCGCCCAAATAGGGCAAATTTTTTGCTGTTAAACGTACAGAGGGAAGCTGAAAAACGATACCATCAAGGGTAACAAATTGATTTTGATTCCAAAACGCAACGGGTTGATATTCCGACACCCAAATACTTAAACGATTTGGCCACATTTTTCTTACTATTGCACCTTTAACCCAAGGTAAAGCCTCAATTTGAGCTTGAATCGGTGCCACATCTTGCCCCCAAAATCCTTTTAATTCGCCCATTTTTAATAGGCTTTCTTTAATATCATTATCGGTAGTAAAGGTATTTTGTCCAACAAGTGCAAATGCGCTAATCGGTTTATCATCCATTTTTTCTAAAATGCTTTGCCAATTAAAATAAACACCAAGTAAAAAAAAGACGCCAAGCAACACCGCAAAAGCCCGAATATGAAAATAATATTTAGGCTTTTGTTCTCCAAAACGAATATTCTGTGGCGTTTTTCTTTTCAGAATGTTCATTACACACTTAGCTCCAAGATTTTCACAACAAGCTGTTCAAAAGAAATACCTACTGTCGCTGCAGATTTTGGGAATAAACTATGGCTAGTCATTCCTGGATTAGTATTAACCTCAACCAAACGGAAATTGCCTTTTGCATCACACATTACATCAATACGACTCCAACCTCGACATCCCACTGCATCATAAGCACGTTTTACTAATATAGCTAACGCTTGCTCACGTTCAGGCGTTAAACCTGCTGGGCAGAAATATTGCGTATTATCAGAAATATACTTCGCTTCATAATCATAAAATTCGCCCTCTGGAACAATACGAATTGCGGGTAATACTTGATTATCAAGCACAGGCACAGTTAATTCATCGCCAGCTAACCACTCTTCAATTAGAATGGTATTATCAAATTTAAGCGCATATTCCACCGCACTTTTTAACTCTTCTACCGCTTTTACTTTCGTTAAGCCAACGCTAGAGCCTTCTAAAGAGGGTTTAACCATTAATGGTAAGCCTAATTTTGCCACAACAGCCTGAGGATCCAATTCAGAAAAAGTTTCTCGGGTAACCACTTTCATATCTGCAACAGGTAAACCAAAAGCTTTCCACAACATTTTTGTACGCATTTTGTCCATCGTTAATGCAGAAGCCATCACGCCACAACCCGTATAAGGCAAACCAATTTGCTCTAATAAACCTTGCATTGTGCCATCTTCTCCACCACGACCGTGCAAAATATTAAATGCTCGATTAAAGCCATCCTTTTTAAGATTTGCAACATTATATTCTTTAGGATCAATAGGATACGCATTATAGCCTTGCTTTAATAATGCTTCTAATACCGCTTTGCCTGAATTGAGAGAAACTTCACGTTCAGCAGATGTGCCGCCTAATAACACCGCGATTTTTTCTTGTTTTAAGTTCATTTTTTATCCTGTTTTTCTTCTTATGATGATACTTTTCTAATACTAAGATTTTCAATCAATCCATCTGGCATTAATTCTTCCAAGATTCAGCCAAGCCACGAGAAATTTTACTTACGCTACCAGCACCTTGTGCCAAAATCAAATCGCCGTCTTGAATAATTTGATCGAGAACATCGCCTAGTTGCGAAGTATCTGATACCAAAATAGGATCAACTTTACCAAGATTACGAATGGAACGGCAAAGAGATTTACTGTCTGCTCCAACAATAGGGGCTTCTCCTGCTGCGTACACATCAAGCATAATCAAAGCGTCTACTTGCGAAAGCACTTGTACAAAATCATCAAACAAATCACGAGTGCGCGAATAACGATGCGGTTGGAAAATCATCACAATACGTTTCTCTCCCCAGCCTTCTCGCGCCGCTTTAATGGTTACGCCTACTTCTGTTGGATGATGACCATAATCATCAACTAAACGTACTTTACCATTTGGACGAATAAACTCACCTAACTGATCAAAGCGACGACCTGCACCTTGGAAATCGGCAAGGGCTTCTAAAATTGCCTCGTTAGCAATCCCCTCTTCTTTTGCGACAGATAACGCTGCCGTTGCATTTAACGCATTATGTTTTCCAGGAACGTTGAGCAATACATTAATACGTTCATTATCTGGGCAAATCACAGTGTAGTGACCTTGAAAACCCGTTTGTTCATAATCTTCAATACGATAATCTGCCTGTTCACTGAAACCGTATGTAATCACTTGGCGACCAACTTTTGGCACAAGTTCCATTAAAACAGGATCATCAGCGCACATCACGGCTAAACCATAGAATGGTAAATTATGCAGGAATTTCACATAAGTGGCTTTCATTTTTTCAAAATCGCCTTCGTAAGTATCCATATGGTCTGGCTCCATATTAGTTACAACAGATACCATTGGCTGTAAATGCAAAAACGACGCATCACTTTCATCGGCTTCGGCAATTAAATAACGACTTGCCCCTAAATGTGCATTCTTACCCGCCGATTTCACTAAACCGCCATTTACAAAAGTCGGATCAAGTTTAGCTTGGGTGTAAATCATTGAAATCATTGCTGTTGTTGTCGTTTTCCCGTGTGTTCCTGCAACAGCAATACCGTGACGAAAACGCATAATCTCCGCCAACATTTGTGCGCGTTGAATCACTGGAATGCGTTTTTGTTTCGATGCAACTAATTCAGGGTTATCATCTTTTATCGCACTAGACACAACAACAACACTGGCACCTTCAATATGTTCTTCTGCATGACCAATGTAGATTTTTGCCCCAGCTTGAGCTAAACGTTGAGTGACTACGCCATCGGCAATATCTGAACCTGAAATTTGATAACCTTCATTTAATAAAATTTCTGCAATGCCGCTCATTCCCGCACCACCAATGCCAATGAAATGAATTTGCTGTACACGGCGCATTTCAGGGATAATTTTTCTAATTTCTTCGTGGGAATGTTTCATTTATTTTTCCTTTTCTCCCAATGACAAAACTCAACTAAAAGTGCGGTTAAAATTCGCAACGTTTTTATTTCTAATATTAGCGCTTTTGGATATAAAAATACTTATGACTGAGGCTATTTATAAAACGCCACAACCCCTAGTTTGAATATTGTTTAATTACTTCAGCTACACGTTGTGCCGCATTAGGCATCGACATTGTTTTCGCTTTCAATGCCATCTGCAATAAATTTTCACGAGTGAAATTTTTTAAAGAATTCACTAGAATTTCAGGCGTTAAATCTGCCTGTTCTATAATTTTCGCCGCGCCAACATCTGATAAATATTTCGCATTTAAATATTGTTGGCGATCTTTATGTTGGAAGGGTACAAAAATTGCTGCGGCTCCCACTGCTGCAATTTCACATACGGTTAATGCGCCAGAACGGCAAATCACCACATCAGCCCAAGCATAAGCCTCTGTCATATTATCAATAAATTCTGTTATTTTAACTTGTTCTAAATTCTCGCCATAAAGTTGGCTGACTTCTTCTACCGCACCTTTACCTACTTGATGACGAAGCTCTAATTTATCTGCAAGCTGGGCTACTACTTTAGGTAAAGTATGATTAAGCACTCTCGCTCCTTGACTACCACCAACCACTAAGACACGTAATTTTTCCTCACGATCCGAGAAACGAATATCAGGATTTGGCACCTCAAATAAATCTTCTCGAACTGGGTTTCCTACTACTTCAGCATGAGGAAAAGCCGTTGGAAATGCCTGCAATACACAGGTTGCAATTTTACCTAATAATTTATTCGTTAAACCCGCTATCGCATTTTGTTCATGTAAAATGATTGGTACACCACAAAGTTTTGCCGCAACGCCAGCGGGGCCAGAAACATAGCCTCCCATACCAAGTACAGCGTCAGGCTTTTCTTCTTGAATAATTTTTTTTGCCTGCAACACGGCACGAAAAATGGCAAAAGGCGCATTTAACAAAGCTTTTATACCTTTACCACGCAAGCCAGAAATTTGAATAAATCGAATAGGAATACCATATTTTGGTACAAGTTGAGCCTCCATTCTATCTTTCGTACCTAACCAGCAAATATCCCATTCTTGTTTTTGTAAAGTTTGAGCAACTGCAATGGCAGGAAAAACATGACCGCCAGTGCCACCCGCCATCACTAATAATTTTTTATTTTTCATCTTTTCTATCTCTAATCATCACGCAAGCGCGCTTGACCTATACGAAATAAACGATTTTCGTGATCAATTCGCAATAAAATACCAATAGTGGCGGACATAATGATAATACTCGAACCACCATAACTCACGAGTGGAAAGGTTAAACCTTTAGTTGGTAGTATTCCAAGAGCCATACCTAAATTCACAAAGCCTTGAAAGAAAATCCAAAAACCAATACCTAATGCAAAAAAACCTCGAAAACGTTGTTCTAACATTAAGGATTCTCGTCCAATTTTCATTGCACGAAAAATTAATAAACCTAATAAAAGAATAACAATCAATATACCGATAAATCCAAATTCTTCGCCGATAATCGCCATAATGAAATCGGTATGTGCTTCAGGCAGATAATCTAATTTTTGAATTGAATTACCTAATCCTTCGCCAGTAATTTCTCCCCGCCCAAATGCTATAAGAGAGTTTGTTAATTGGAAACCAGTGCCATAAGGATCTTTAAAGGGTTCTAAAAAACCTATAAATCGCTTTAACCGATAAGAGGCGGTCAATACTAGCCAAACGAATAAGATTCCACCTAATGCTATCAATCCTACAAACTGTAAAATTTTCGCCCCTACGATAAAAAGCATCCCAGACATAATAATAAATAGCACGACTGTACTACCTAAATCAGGTTGCAATAAAAGAAAACAACCCAATACAAGCATAACAATAAATGGTTTAAAAATACTAACATGTCGCGACCGCACTTCATCATAACGACGAGTGAAATAACTTGCTAAAAAACAAGTCAAAGCCAATTTTGCAAATTCTGCAGGTTGAAAGTTTAAGATCCCCAATGAAATCCAACGTTTTGCGCCATTAACCGATGTACCGATAAAAGGGACAAGCAATAATAATATGACAGAAAATAAAAAAATTTTAGCGTGCCATTTTTCCCATTGCGAAGAAGAAATTTGTAATGAAATATAACAAGTGAGCAAAGAAAGTAGCACATAAATAGCGTCGCGTTTTGCAAAGTAAAAAGGATCATTAAATAAACGAGAGCTATAAGGAATAGAAGCAGATGTTACTGCCACTAAACCAATTAAAAGCAAAATAACAAATAACCAAAATAGTGCACGATCATACAACAAACCTTGCGGTGTGATGCGTGTCCATTCATCGTAATTTTTTTTGATATTTTGTAAAAATTCCATCTTATTTCGTGAGTTACTAAATTAGGCTAAACATTGAGCTAAACGCGTAAATTCTTCGCCGCGTTTTTCAAAAGAAGCAAACTGATCGAGACTTGCGCAAGCAGGCGACAATAATACCATATCTCCGCTTTGCAATGTTGGGCGTAAAAATTCTATCGCTTGTTCCATTGTTTCAAACAAATAGCTTTGTGATGAAAATTTTGCAAGCAGCGCACCATCTCGACCAAAACAATAACAAATAATGTGTAGTTGATTAATTAATTCAGCTAATTCTGAAAAATCAGCCCCTTTTCCGTCTCCGCCTAGCAACAAATGCAATTTACCCTCAATATAAAGCCCAGCCAATGCAGCAACTGTACTCCCCACATTTGTTGCTTTAGAGTCATTAATCCAACGAATGCCATTAGCTTGATGCGCTAATTGAAAACGATGATCTAACCCTTTGAAATGGCGAAGTGCGGCACGAATTGAATCTAAATTAATACCTATAGCTTGTGCCAATGCCGTTGCTGCCAAAATGTTCATATAATTATGGCGACCAACCAATGTAGCTTCTTCACAAGGTAAAATCACTTCATCTTTTACCATTAAATATTGCTTGCCATTTTCAGTTTTTAGCCAATAATCCGCACTATTTTCCGCAAAAGAAACGGTATGTTTCGCTTGATTTTCGTTTTCCCCAAAAGTCAGCCTATCTTCATTGTTCAACACACCTACTTTAGCATTCTGATAAATGCGTAATTTTGCTTGGCGATAATCTTCTAAATCCATATAGCGATCCATATGATCTTCAGTCACGTTCAAGACAGTCGCAGCCGCAGCTTTTAAGCGATAAGTTGTCTCAAGCTGAAAACTAGAAAGCTCTAATACATAAAGTTCACAATCTTCATTCAACAATGACAAAGCAGGAATCCCAATATTTCCACCCATACCAACTTTCACGCCAGCAGCTTTCGCCATTTCATAAACTAAAGTAGTTACGGTACTTTTTCCATTTGAACCGGTAATTCCCACAATTGGCTTCGTCGCCGCACGGCAGAATAATTCAATATCGCCGATTACTTCCACTCCCGCTTTAAGTGCGGTTTGAATTTCTGGTGTTTTTACCGCAAGCCCTGGGCTAATAACAATCATATCGCTTTCAAGTAACCATTCCTGATTTAAACTACCAGTATGAAGAGGGATATTTTGAGGAAGTTTATCAATACCAGTAGGCTTTTTTCGAGTATCAATCACTCGAATATTAGCCTGTTGGGATAAGAGATAATCCACACAAGAAAGACCTGTTTTGCCAAGCCCAATGATCGTAATATTTTTGTTTTGATAGGCATTCATTTTATTTCTTCTTAATTACTATAAGTTTTAAATTTTGCTGATGGGAATATCAAATTTATAACGTAAAAGCTCGCTCTTTCAAAAACTGAAAGAGCGAACCTCACAACATTTATTAACGCAACTTCAAGGTGACTAATCCCATCAATACTAACATTAAGGAAATAATCCAAAACCGAATAATCACTCTTGGTTCTGGCCATCCTTTCAATTCAAAATGATGATGAATCGGTGCCATTCTAAAAATGCGTTGTTTGCGTAACTTATAAGACCCTACTTGCAAAATAACAGAGAGCGCTTCAACAACAAATACGCCACCCATTATCACAAGCAAAAATTCCTGACGAACAAGAATTGCTACGACACCCAGCGCTCCACCTAATGCTAGAGAACCCACGTCCCCCATAAATACTTGAGCTGGATAAGTATTAAACCATAAGAATCCCAAACTCGCACCAACAATAGCTGTACAGAACACCACTACTTCAGAACTGTATTTAATATACGGAATGTGCAAATATTCTGCGAAATTCACGTTACCTGTAGCCCAAGCAATTAAAGCAAACGCACCTGCAACAAGCGCAGTAGGCATAATCGCTAATCCATCTAAACCGTCGGTTAAATTCACTGCATTACCCGTGCCAACAATCACAAAGTAAGATAACACAATATAGAACAAACCTAATTGAGGCATAATGTCTTTAAAGAATGGAATCACTAAACGGGTGGCATCAGTGTCGTGACCAAGCCAATAAAGCCAAAGGATTGCCACTAATGCCACCACAGACATCCAGAAATATTTCCAACGAGCAATCAATCCATCAGTATTTTTACGGGTAATTTTACGGAAATCATCCACAAAACCAATTGCACCGTATCCAAATAAAACAAATAAACAAACCCAAATATACGGATTAGCAAGATTTGCCCATAATAACGTACTTACGCCAATAGAGAATAAAATCATCACACCGCCCATAGTGGGTGTGCCTTTTTTTGCAAAGTGACTTTCAGGGCCATCATTTCGCACTTCTTGGCCAAATTTTAAGATCTGCAAGCGTTTGATTACTTTAGGGCCAATCCAAAGTGAGATAAAAAGTGCGGTTAATAATGCAAGAATTGCACGGACGGTAATATAAGAAATCGCATTAAAGGCGGTTTCGTAACGAACAAGATATTCAGCAAGCCAGACTAACATTTAATTTTATCCTTTAATGAATAGATCACATCTTCCATTTTCATTGAGCGTGAGCCTTTTCCTAGCACCACAACTTTTTTATTTTGTTGTAATTGGTTTTCAATAAGTGGAACTAAGAAATCCACCATTTCAGTTTTATCCGTAAAATGCTTACCCGAAACAGCCTCAGAAATAACCGTACTTTCATTGCCATAAGAACACACTAAATCTAAATTTGCCAAATTAACATACTGTCCAACTTCACGATGAATAGCGAGAGAATTTTCGCCCAATTCTTTCACATCTGCGACACATAAAATACGGAAAGCATCATAACTTTTTAGGACATCAATAGCCGCACAGAGAGAATCTTTATTTGCGTTATAAGTATCATCTAATAACAATAAATTAGGCGTTACTTGAATAGGAAATAAACGCCCTTTCACTTGTGAACCTTGTTCTAATCCAGCTTTGACATCGGCAAGCGTAGCACCAACATTCATCGCTAGTGCGGTAGCAGCTAAAGCATTTTTTACATTATGCTCTCCAAGATAAGGCAAGCTGATGTCAATTTCGCCTTGCGGAGAAACTAACGTAAAGGTTGAACCTTGTTCGTTACCTTGAACATTTTTGACGGAATAATCCTTGCCGTTGAAATATTGAATGGCGTGATTACTGATTTCTTTTTGCCAAATATCTAAGTGATTGTGTTCAGCGTTGATAATCGCCACACCATTTTTTGTTAAACCTCGATAAATCTCGCCTTTTGCTTGAACAACCCCCGCTAAAGAACCAAACCCCTCTAAATGTGCAGGCGCAATATTATTAATCAATGCGGCATTAGGTTGAACTAATTTTGTGGTGTAATTGATTTCATTTTGATGATTTGCACCAAGTTCAATCACAGCAAAACGATGTTTTTCTGTTAAGCGAAGTAGAGTTAAAGGCACACCTATATCGTTATTGAAGTTACCATTGGTAAAAAGTACCGCTTCTGAATCTGCTGCGGTATGTTGCAAAATACTTGCCGTCATTTCTTTTACCGTGGTTTTACCAGAAGAGCCGGTCATCGCCACAGTACGTGGATTAATTTTCTCACGTAACCATTTTGCAAGTTCACCCAAGGCAATACGGGTATCCTTAACCACCAATTGTGGAACAGAAATGGATGAATTTTCTTGCTGAACAACAAGCGCAAGCGCACCCTGTGACACCGCTTGATCAAGATATTGATGAGCATCAAATTTTTCGCCTTTTAAAGCAAAAAATAAGCTATTTGATACGCTTTTTCGAGTATCTGTATTAATTTCTTCAACTTGCACATTTTCATCGCCAATTAATTTAGCTTGAAGAATCTGTGCAAGTTGTACAGTAGAGAGTTTAATCATAATTGAGTGATTATTATTTTAAGAAATCAAGTGCAATTTCTTGGTCGGAAAAATGCACAACTTCCGAACCAATAATTTGATAATGCTCGTGACCCTTTCCAGCAATTAAAATCACATCATTTTCAACCGCACTTTCAATCGCAAACTGGATTGCCTGTGCGCGATCAGGAATAATCCCCACTTTTTCCATATTTTTAAAGCCAGCGACAATATCTGCTTCAATTTGGCTTTGTGGTTCTGTTCGTGGATTATCTTTTGTCACAATAATCTTTTCAGCAAACTGCTCTGCAACCTGTGCCATTAACGGACGTTTGCCTCTATCACGGTCTCCGCCACAACCAAAAATGCACCATAATTCGCCTTGGCAATGTTCACGCGCAGCAATCAACGCTTTTTCCAACGCATCTGGTGTATGCGCATAATCTACAATAACGGTTGGTTTATTTGGATATTGAATCATTTCCATTCTTCCACATACTCCTTTTAAAGATTTCGCCGTAGCGAGTAAATTTTCCAATGGGTAACCAAACGATAACAACGTGGTCATTACTAATAATAAATTACTTACATTAAAAGCACCAATTAATGGGCTATGCAAAACACCATTACCCCAGCTAGATTCAAAAGTAATATCTGCACCTTTAAAATGATAATGGATATTTATTGCTTTCATCCATTGGTGTGAACCTACTTTAAAATCCGCATTCATACTTACGGCAATAGCATCAGGTAGTTCAGTTAGCCATTGGTATCCAATTTCATCATCAGCATTAATCACTTTAATTTGGGTATCTAATTCAGTGAACAAGCGTTTCTTCGCCGCAGCATAATTTTCCATAGATTGATGATAATCTAGATGATCACGGGTTAAATTCGTGAAAATTGCTGCTTTAAAATGCAAGGCTTCTACACGATGCTGCGCCAAACCGTGTGATGAAACTTCAATAGAGGTAAAATCTGCACCTGCGTGTTTGAAAGTTGAAAGAGATGACTGAATTTCTACTGCTGAACCTGTCGTATTTTTAGCTTCTACAATTTGCCCCAAAAGTCCATTACCAATGGTTCCCATCACAGCCGCACGATGCCCCAATAATTCCGCCCATTGCGCTAATAATTGAGAAATAGTAGTTTTGCCATTCGTTCCTGTAACGCCAACAAGGGTTAAATTTTTAGAGGGCGAATCATAAAAAACATCAGCTAAGGACGAAAGATGACGTGCAAGTTGATGATATTTCACTACGGGAACATTCCCGATAAACGCTACAGTTAAATGCTCGCTAGATAATTCTGTCTCAGAAACCACCGCACTCGCACCAGAATGAAGAGCAGAATCAATAAATTGATTTCCATCGACTTGATGACCTTTTATCGCCACAAAAAGATCGCCAGCTTTAACCTTACGGCTATCTAACACCATATCATGGAGTTCTATATCATTCTTTAATTCAGGCAAATTAAAAAGTGCGGTGAGTTTTTTCATAATTTTTCCTTAATTCACTTTTTGATTCTTGTGTTCGCCAATATAAACAATACGTTTTGCACTTTTCGTTGTTGTGTTTTCAGATGCTTCAGCATCTTGCGGAATAGCATTTGCACGTAACGCATAGCCCATAATGTTAGAGAATACAGGGGCAGAAACCGCACCACCATAATATTCTCCTGCTTTTGGATCATTGATCAAAACCACTAATGCATAACGAGGATCACTAATTGGTGCAATACCCGCAGTAAATGCCACATATTTATTTACATAATGTCCATTTTCAATCTTACGTGCCGTACCTGTTTTTACGCCGACACGGTAGCCTTCCACCATTGCGCGTTTATTTTTAATTGCTACTTTCTCTAAAATTCCCACAATATCTTTAGTTATTTTTTCAGAGAAAACCCGTTTCCCAATAACTGGCGGATCAACTTTAGTGATAGAAAGCGGACGATAAACACCGAAACTACCAAGGGTTGCATAGGCACGAGCAATTTGTAAAGGTGTCGCAGTAATACCATAACCATAAGCGACTGTTGCACGCTCAATATCTGCCCAGCGTTTACGATTTGCATTCAAAATCCCAACTTGCTCTCCGATCAAGCCTAAATCTGTCGGTTTACTTAAACCTGCATTTTGATAAGTTTCCATTAATGCACTAGGTGGCATACGTAATGCAAGACGACTTACACCACGGTTACTAGAGTTCATTAAAATCTCGTCTAAAGTTTGCTGAGCACGTGGTGCAACGTCCACAATTTCTTTACCGCTTAATTTAAAGGACGTAGTATCAATAATTTCATCTCGTTTAACGACACCTCGTTGAAGTGCGGTTAAAACAACGAAAGGTTTTACCGTAGAACCTGGCTCAAAAGTATCGGTAATTGCACGGTTACGCATTAACTCTGATTTCACGCCGACACGGTTGTTTGGATTATAAGAGGGCGCAGTCGCCATAGCTAACACCTCCCCAGTACGAACATCAACTAACACCGCAGTACCAGACTCCGCATTATTCTCAGACACCGCCTTTTTAATCTCACGATACACCATAGATTGCAATTTTTCATCGATACTTAAGGTAACATCTTGTGCATCATATTTTTTCTCATCGGAGATATGTGCAACAATATTCCCACGTTTATCTTTACGAACAGTACGTGAACCGTCTTTACCAACAAGCAGGGAATTAAAACTTTTCTCAATGCCTTCAATACCATTTCCATCAATATCCGTATAGCCCACCACGTGTGCAGCTTCTTCTACACGAGGATAAAAACGGCGATGCTCTGTTTCTAAAATAATACCCTTAATTTTTAATCTACGAATATAGTTAGCTTTACTTAATTCAACTTGACGTGCTAAATACAAATAACCAGATTTAGAATTTTTCTCAATTTTTTTCACTAAATCATTTTCAGTCATACCTAATTCTTCGGCTAAAGCTGCAATTCGTTCTTTATCCGCAAGCGAATTTTCCTTCAACATCGTTTTTGGATCTGCCACAATCGCGCTCATCGGCACGCTTACAGATAAAAGCTGACCATTACGATCTAAAATAGAACCACGCACCGATAATACTTCATCTTTACGCAAAGAACGCTTATCCGCTTCATTTGATAACGTATCGGCATTAATAGATTGAACATAAGCTGCTCGTGCGACTAAAGCACACAGACCAAGTAAAATAAGAACCGTAGAAAGCATATAACGTCCACGCATAAAGCATTTTTCAAACACCTTTTGAGGCTTGTTTTGCTTTACAGTTTCAGGTGCGGTCAATTTTCTAATTGTTTTTTTTGACTTACCTGATTTACGCGAGGAATTAAATTTCACCATTTTTTTTACCTATTATTCTCTAATTTCAACTTCTTGCTCTGAAGAAACAACTTTCATTTTTAATGTACTAATCGCAATAGATTCTACTCGCGTACTATCCCCTTCCGTAGCTTCCTGCACTTGTAAATTACGGTATTCATTCTCAAGTGCTTGACGCTGTAAAATTAACATTCCATTTTCAGAAATTAATTGGCGAGTTTTATGGGTTATCCAAATCGTTCCCATTGCAGAAACTAAAATCCCTATTAACAGCAACACCACTAACTTATTTGAAGAAAATAAATCTTCGACTAAAATCTGCTGTAACGGATAACGAGGCTTATTATTTTCAGACATCGCTAAATTCTCTCTGCCACACGTAATATGGCACTTCTTGAACGAGGATTTGCTTGAATTTCTGCATCACTTGGCTGAATGGCTTTACCAATAATTCTTAATTTTTGATTACGCTGAATTTGATCTTCTCGCAATGGTAAACCTTTGGGAATATCCTCGCCCTTACTTTGTTTTTTCATAAAATGTTTCACCATTCTATCTTCTAAAGAATGGAAACTAATAATTGATAAACGACCTTCTGGTGCTAACATATCTAACGCAGAATTAAGCAGACTTTCTAATTCATCTAATTCCGAATTAATAAAAATACGAATAGCTTGGAAACTACGCGTCGCAGGATGTTTATGTTTATCTTTAAAAGGAACTGCCTGTGAAATAAGTTCCGCCAATTGACTGGTACGCGATAAAAATTCTGTGCCATTTTTTACCGCACTTTTATTGAAATCAACAATAGCAGTGGCAATACGTTTAGCGAAACGCTCTTCGCCAAAAGTTTTCAACACCCAAGTTAAATCCTCAATGGACACTTGTTTTAACCATTCTTCAGCAGATAAACCTTGAGTTGTATCCATACGCATATCAAGCGGGCCATCTTTCATAAAACTAAAACCACGTTCTGCTTCATCAAGCTGAGGGGAAGACACACCAAGATCAAGCAAAATACCGTCAATTTTGCCCACTAAATTTAATTTGTCACAAATTTCAGGAATATGCGAAAAGCTGTTATGTTCAATCTGAAAACGCGAGTCTTGGATTTTGTGCGCTTCTGCAATAGCACGAGGATCGCGATCTACAGCTATCAAACGACCATTAGAAGAAAGTTGAGAAAGGATAAACCGAGAATGCCCCCCACGCCCAAAAGTACCATCAATATAAATGCCATTCTCCTTCAATGCCAAGCCATTCACGGCTTCGTGAAGTAAAACTGTAATATGTTCAGATGAAGAAAAGGAATTTTCGCTATTCATAAATTTAAGATAAAAGTACTACATTATTTTCTATAATGAGAAATCATTTAACGCATCAGCAGCAAAATCTGTGCTGGAGCCAATTTCTATATCCTCTGCAATTTGAGTATGCCATTCTACATCGCTCCAAATTTCAAATTTATTAAGTTGCCCTACCAACATTAAACCTTTTTCTAATTTTGCGTGTTGGCGTAATGGCCCACTAAGCAAAATACGACCCTGAGCATCCATCTCACATTCAGTGGCATGGCCAAGCATTACTCGCTGCAAACGGCGTTGGGTAGGATCAAAGTTAGAAAGTGCGAGAAGTTTTTGTTCGATTTTTTCCCATTCATCAAGGGGATAAAGTAAAAGACAGGGTTGGCGAATATCTACAGTACAAACCATTTGCCCTTGGTTCTTTTCAAGAATTTCAGCGCGATAGCGAGTTGGGATCGCTACACGCCCCTTAGAATCTAAATTAACCGCCGTTGCACCACGAAACATATTACGCCTTAAAAATTGAACTTATTTTTAGAAAATCTCTAAAAATCTCCACAAAACACCACTTTTCTCCACTTCTGGCAAGTTTATAATTTGTTCGCTCAACTTGCAAGTAATTCCACATTAAAGCAACTGATTTTTATCAAAATAAAAAAGCCGTTTGAATAAACAATTCAAACGGCTTTTTTCATCAAATTTTATTGACTAATTATTTATATAAGCTTCTTCATCTCGCGTACCTAATGGTTTAAGCATTGTGAAGAACAATACGATACAAACGATGGTTGTTGCTAAACCAAGATACACAGAAAGCTGATAATCTAAGCCGAAACCAATTTTGTTGTAGAACAAATAAGTTGCACATACTGTTGTGATAAACCACGCAGGAAGAGACGCAACCCAGTGGAATTTATGATAACGATATAAATATCCCGCTGCAGTCCATAACATTACCATTGCTGTCATTTGGTTTGCCCAAGTGAAATAACGCCATAATACGCTGAAATCAATGGTTGAAATAAAATAACCTAATACAAACAACGGCACAGCAATTAATAAACGTTTAGGTAATGAACGTTGATCAACATTAAAAATTTCGGCTATCTGTAAACGCGCAGCACGAAATGCAGTATCGCCAGAAGTAATAGGAAGAACAATCACGCCTAATATGGCAAAAATACCACCAATAAAACCTAAGAAATGTAACGAACTATCATACACAACTTTAGATGGAGAACCTGCTGAAATTGCATCTTGTAACGCTTGTGGATTTTCATAGAATGCAAGACCAACCATACACCATACTAATGCAATTACCCCCTCAGTAATCATTGCACCGTAGAAAATGAAGCGACCTTCACTTTCATTTTCTGTACAACGCGCCATTAATGGAGTTTGCGTTGCGTGGAAACCTGATAATGCACCACAAGAGATAGTTAAGAATAAAAGTGGCCAAATTGGAACATCACCTTTCACTTGGAAATTTTGTGTAAATTTCGCCCAAGTTAAACCCTCGCCATCAGCATTGATTGTACGGAAAAACTCAATTGGATCTGTTGCACTAAAATGTGAAACAACTAATCCGTATACCATACCAACTGACATAAAGAGTAATAACGCACCAAAGAGTGGATAAATTCGGCCAATAATCTTATCAACTGGAAGTAAGGTTGCAAGAATATAATAAGCAAAAATAATTGCTGTCCACAGAGCAACCACTGTTGCTTTATCCATTCCCCATACTTTAATCCCACCAGCTTCAACAGAATGATGAACTGCCTCTGCATCACCAAGCACTAACGCACCTTGCGAAACACCAAATACATCCATTGTAATGGTACCCATTAATTGAGCTGGGCTTGCCACAAACACAACACCGACAAGTAAAAGCAACACAAGTGCTAATGTATTGATAAAGACTTTAACGGGACGACCTAAAAACTTACCCGCCAAATATGGCATTGTTGCGCCACCGTGACGAATACTTAACATACCACAGAAATAATCGTGTACTGCGCCAGCAAAAATACAACCAATAACAATCCAAAGCATTGCAACAGGTCCATATAATGCACCAAGAATAGGGCCAAAAATAGGGCCTGTTCCCGCAATATTTAACAATTGAATTAGCCAAATTTTCGTTTTAGACATTGGCATATAGTCCACACCATCATTTACTTGGTAAGCAGGTGTTTGACGTTTTGGATTAATCACAAAAATTTTTTCGATAATTTTTCCATAAATAAAGTAACCGATAATCAACACGGCTACACAAAAGAAAAACCATAACATAGGAAGGCTCCTCAAAAAATAAAGTAAAAGTATTTATATGCCCTAAACAAGCGGCTGTATTCTATTTCAAATTACGTCAAATCAAAATTGAATTTAAAGATTTTTATAAGATTTGTGACTTGTATCACATTTGTAAAATCTAAAACATCCATTAAAATGCTAATAAATAAGTAATTGAATAGGTATAAAAGCAAATATGTCCTTAACAAGATGCCCTGAATGCAGAAAAAAGATTAGTGAAAATGCAGAAAATTGCCCTAATTGCGGCTTCTCTTTCAAACAAAAAGATCTAGAGATGTACAAACAAAGATTAGAAGCTCGACGCTTACATAATGAAGAAGTCAATCGTAAAAGCACAAAACTCCACATAATTTGGTTTTGCATCTTTGCAATTTTTATAGCAGTCACAAGCTGGATGGTAAATTAATCTATCAATGATAAATTTATTAAGGAGTTACTATTAACTCAAAAAGCTGATAAAAATTATAATTCTATTTATAACTTACAATGGCTTGATGAAAATACATCGAAAAAAGATGCTTCTCTTGAAGAATGGGTAAATAAAAATACAAAATCTAATATAACCTCTTTTCTCGACAACCATCTTTATACCTGATGTGGACTTATCTATTGGTAATTTTGCTCAATTCTTTGAGGAAAGAAAAATTATCTTAATTAAGAAATTAAGTGATTTATTAAGCTAATTTATAATCATATATCAAATGGTAATCATTCCAGAATGTATAAAATCTTGGGAAGACTGCCACTTTTCTCTGATATTATCGCAAGTTAAAATTCTAACTACTAATTTAGTATAAATTAAAAATATAATTTATCTTTATTAAAATATTTTTATAATAAATTTCATCTATTTTGTTATGAAAATGTATTACTTAATAATATTTCTGTAACCATTATCTATCGCTGCTAGGAGTAAATAAACAAAAACACACCGAATTTTTACCGCACTTTTATATCTTAATAAATAAAAAATCTGCACTCAAATTAGTTAAATATTTTCTTTAACTAATTCAAGAGCAGATTGAAGTGCGGTTATTTTTATATTGAATTATAGATTAAAGTTTTGCTGAAAGCATGGTTTCCAATTTTTCTTGGTCAATAGCAAATTTACGAATACCCTCTGCTAATTTTTCAACAGCCATAGCATCGCTGTTATGTTGCCAGTAGAACTCAGCTTCTGTTAATGGTTGTGGTTTCGCTTTTACTTCGCCTTTGTATTCTAATTTGCGTACAAGTGCGGTTGAATTTTCTTGTAATTCTTTCAGTAATGCCGGTGCAATGGTTAAACGATCGCAACCTGCAAGTTCAGTAATTTCACCTACATTACGGAAGCTCGCGCCCATCACAACTGTGTTGTAGCCATATTCTTTGTAGTAATTGTAAATTTTGGTGACAGAAATAACGCCTGGATCTTCTGCTGGCGCATATTCTTTTTTGTCTGAATTTGCTTTGTACCAGTCTAAAATACGGCCTACAAATGGCGAAATTAAGTAAACGCCTGCTTCTGCACAAGCACGAGCTTGCGCTTCAGAGAATAATAAGGTTAAGTTACAGTTAATGCCTTCTTTTTCAAGGATTTCTGCAGCTCGGATACCTTGCCATGTGGAAGCGATTTTAATCAAAATACGATCATTTGAGATGCCAGCTGCATTATAAAGTGCGATTAATTTACGTGCTTTTTCAACCGTTGCTTGGGTATCGTAAGAAAGGCGAGCATCCACTTCAGTAGAAATACGTCCCGGAACAATTTTTAAAATTTCTAAGCCGATGTTTACCGCTAATTTATCTTCTGCATCAATAAGTTGCTGTGCTTTATCATTGCTTTGAGCTTTTGCATAAGCTACCGCTTCATCAATTAATGGCGCATATTGTGGAAGTGCAGATGCGCTTAGAATTAATGATGGGTTTGTTGTTGCATCTTGTGGTTGGTATTTTTTGATTGCATCAATATCGCCAGTATCAGCTACGACGACGGTCATATTACGAAGTGAATCTAACTGTGTTGTCATTGTATTCTCCTTGAATGGGCTTGTTTAAATCTAATTAGGTTACGATAGCACAATTAGCATTAAAAGGGTAATTTATGTAGGAAAATATTTACAATAGGAAAAATCAATACATCCTAGATCCCCCCCCCTCTCATATCATCACTTTTAGCAATTTTTTTAGCGATTTATTAGACACAACTCACAAAACTCAATTTTTCTTCAAATAATTTCCTGACAAATCTTTACAAAAATGAATTTTTGAGCTAATAAGTAGAAGACTTTTTATAAAAATATCGCCTAATAACAAGGAGGCTCAAATGCAACACAAACTACTCTTCTCTGCAATCGCTCTTGCTCTTTCCTATTCTGCGCAAGCAGTTATAATGCCTGAAGGAACACAATTAGATGAAAAACAACATATCGTCATCAATAACGGGGCTGAACCACAAAGTTTTGACCCACACAAAACCGAAGGTGTGCCAGAATCTAACGTTGCTTATCAATTACTTGAAGGCTTAGTCACCTCAGACTCTGAAGGTAAACTTCAACCGGGTGCGGCTGAAAGCTGGGAAAATACACCTGACTTCAAAACCTGGACATTCCATTTACGTAAAGATGCTAAATGGTCAAACGGAGAGCCTGTTACTGCACACGATTTCGTGTTTGCGTGGCGTCGTTTAGTGGATCCTGCAACTGCTGCACCTTATGCGAGTTACTTAAGTTATTTACAAGTTGAAAATGCGCAAGACATTATTGACGGTAAGAAAAAACCGGCTGAATTAGGCGTGGAAGCAAAAGATGATTACACCTTTGTGGTTCATGCAACCAATCCTGTGCCTTATGCAGTCAGTTTAACGACTCACCAATCCTTATTGCCATTACCACAAAAAGTAGTCGAAAAATTGGGTGATGCATGGGTGAAAAAAGAAAACTACGTGGGTAACGGTGCGTATAAGCTGGCTAACCACATCATTAACGAAAAAATCGAATTTGAACGTAACCCACTTTATTGGAACGATAAAGAAACCGTAATCAATAGCGCGACATTCCTCGCCATTGAAAACCCAAGTACCGATGTAGCGCGTTATCGTGCGGGCGATTTAGACATGACCAGTTATGGTTTACCGCCAGAACAATTCGCTAAATTACAAAAAGAATTGCCAGGCGAAGTATACGTTACTCGTACCCTAGGAACTTATTCTTATGAATTAAACAATAAGAAAGCACCTTTTGATAACGTGAATATTCGTAAAGCCTTGAACTTATCCCTTGATCGTAATGTGATCACCGATAAAGTATTGGGCCAAGGTCAAACACCAACCTATGTGTTTACCCCAACTTACATCGAAGAAGGTCATCTCATTCAACAACCTGCTTATTCAAAAGAACCGATGGCACAACGTAATGAAGAAGCCATTAAACTCTTAGAAGAAGCTGGTTACAGTAAAGCGAATCCGTTGAAATTCAGCATTCTTTATAATACCAATGAAAACCACAAAAAAGTGGCTATTGCTGCAGCTTCTATGTGGAAAGCTAACACCAAAGGTTTGATTGATGTGAAATTAGAAAACCAAGAGTGGAAAACTTACATTGATAGCCGTCGTGCAGGTCGTTACGATGTGGCGCGTGCTGGATGGAATGCGGATTACAACCAAGCAACAACATTCGGCAACTATTTCTTATCTAATTCTAGTAACAATACCGCGAAATACGCGAATCCAGAATATGATAAAGCGATGGCAGAATCTTACGCAGCAACTGATGCCGAAGGTCGTGCAAAAGCTTATGCGAAAGCCGAAGAAATTCTTGGAAAAGATTACGGTATCGTACCAATCTTTAACTATGTGAATCCACGCTTAGTGAAACCTTACGTAAAAGGTTATTCAGGCAAAGATCCACAAGATCATATTTACTTACGCAATCTTTATATTATTAAACATTAATTCGTTGCTCATATTTAAGTGCGGTTAAAAATCGTCGTGTTTTTTGACCGCACTTTTCGCCCATTTTGGTTGGAGTTGTTATGCTCAAGTTTATTTTTAAACGGCTGTTGGAAGCCTTGCCGACGCTGTTTATTTTGATTACTTTTTCTTTCTTTTTGATGCGTCTCGCCCCTGGCAGCCCCTTCACTTCTGAACGCGCCTATCCGCCAGAAGTCATGGCTAATATCGAAGCGAAGTATCATTTAAATGAACCATTATATAAACAATATTTCCTTTATTTAGAAAATCTTTCCAAAGGAGATTTTGGTCCCTCTTTTAAATATAAAGACCAATCAGTCAATGATTTAATCGCGTCAGCTTTCCCTGTTTCCATAAAATTGGGAATGGTGGCCTTCGCCTTTGCAGTCGTGCTAGGAGTAACAGCAGGTACGCTCGCCGCTCTCAATCAAAATAGCCGTTGGGATTATATTTTGATGAGTTTCTCGATGCTTGGGGTCATTATGCCAAGCTTCGTATTTGCACCTGTTTTAGTGCTAATTTTCGCCATTTATCTAGGATGGCTGCCAGCTGGCGGCTGGAACGGCGGTACCGCCATGTACATGATCTTACCTGTAGCCTCCTTAACTATCGCTTATGTTGCAGGGATTGCGCGTATCATGCGTGGTTCGATGATTGAAGTGTTACATTCCAACTTTATTCGAACCGCCAAAGCTAAAGGACTTTCCATGTCGAGAATCATTTTAAAACATGCTTTGCGTCCCGCACTTTTACCCGTGATAACCTATTTAGGACCTGCTTTCGTAGGGATTATTACTGGCTCAATGGTCATCGAAAGCGTATTTGGTTTACCTGGCATGGGATTATTATTTGTAAACGGCGCATTGAACCGCGATTACTCTTTAGTTTTGAGCCTCACCATTTTAGTGGGGACATTAACCATTTTATTTAATGCGATTGTGGATATTTTATACGCCATCATCGATCCAAAAATTCGTTATTAAGGATAAGTTATGACAGATTATCGTACTCAGCCGATTAATCAGAAAAATGCGGATTTTGTGGAACAAGTGGCTGACCGTATTGAAGAAATGCAACTGGAAGGCCGCAGCCTATGGCAAGATGCGAAACGCCGTTTTTTCCGCAACAAAGCGGCCGTTGCCAGTCTGATTATTTTGGCATTTATTATTATATTTATCACCGTAGCGCCTTGGTTCTTCCCATTTACCTATGAAGATACCGATTGGAATATGATGAGCGCCGCACCAACAATGGAAGGCTATCACTTCTTCGGTACCGATGCCTCAGGTCGAGACTTGTTGGTACGTACTGCTATCGGTGGACGTATTTCATTATTGGTCGGTATTGCTGGTGCTTTCATTTCCGTCACTATCGGCACAATTTATGGGGCGATTTCCGGTTATGTAGGCGGTAAAACAGATATGCTGATGATGCGCTTTTTGGAAATTCTTAGCTCATTTCCATTTATGTTTTTCGTGATTTTGTTGGTGACCCTTTTTGGCCAAAACATTTTCTTAATTTTTATCGCTATCGGGGCCATTGCTTGGCTTGGTCTTGCACGTATTGTACGCGGACAAACCCTCAGCCTAAAAAATAAAGAATTCGTCGAAGCCGCCATCGTTTGTGGCGTACCTCGTCGCCAAATCATTTTGAAACACATTATTCCGAATGTATTAGGCTTAGTGGCAGTTTATGCCTCGCTTGAAGTGCCTGGGCTCATTCTATTTGAATCATTCTTAAGCTTCTTAGGATTAGGAACTCAAGAACCGATGAGTAGTTGGGGCGCACTCTTAAGTGATGGTGCTGCACAAATGGAAGTGTCGCCTTGGTTATTAATTTTCCCGGCATTTTTCCTTTGCCTTACCCTATTTTGTTTTAACTTTATCGGTGACGGGTTGCGTGATGCGCTCGATCCGAAAGATAGATAGGAGCGAATAATGAATCCTTTATTAGATGTAAAAAATCTCTACGTTCGCTTCAAAACACCAGATGGCGTCGTCACAGCAGTGAATGACTTAAACTTCACGCTGAATGCAGGAAGCACGCTCGGTATTGTAGGCGAAAGTGGATCAGGCAAGTCACAAACAGCCTTTGCTTTAATGGGTTTATTGGCAGCCAACGGTGAAGTGGAAGGCTCTGCCATTTTTGAAGGGAAAGAATTAGTTAATTTACCGAATGCTGAATTGAATAAAATCCGCGCCGAGCAAATTTCCATGATTTTCCAAGATCCAATGACGTCGCTAAATCCTTACATGAAAATCGGTGAACAACTCATGGAAGTGCTGCAATTGCACAAGGGCTATGATAAACAAACTGCCTTTGCCGAATCCGTGAAAATGTTAGACGCAGTTAAAATGCCAGAAGCTAAAAAACGCATGGGCATGTATCCGCACGAGTTTTCTGGCGGTATGCGTCAACGGGTGATGATTGCGATGGCCTTATTATGCCGTCCCAAACTACTCATTGCAGATGAACCAACAACAGCTTTGGATGTGACCGTTCAAGCACAAATCATGACTTTATTAAATGAACTAAAACGTGAATTTAATACTGCAATTATTATGATCACTCACGATTTAGGTGTGGTAGCAGGTATTTGCGATCAAGTCATGGTGATGTATGCTGGACGAACCATGGAATACGGCACAGCGGAACAAATTTTCTATCATCCAACCCATCCCTATTCCATAGGCTTAATGGATGCGATTCCTCGCTTAGACGGCAATGAAGAACACTTGGTAACCATTCCAGGCAATCCACCGAATTTATTGCATTTGCCAAAAGGTTGTCCATTCTCACCTCGTTGCCAATTTGCTACTGAACAATGCCAAATTGCGCCAAAACTGACTACATTTAATCACGGTCAATTACGTAATTGTTGGTTACCAACGGAGAAATTTAACCTATGACAGTCTCAAACAACAAAGAATTACTCCTTGAAGTCAATCACTTAGGCGTCAGTTTTAAAATTAAAAATGATAAATCCCTTTTCTTCGCCAAACCGCAAACCTTAAAAGCGGTGAAGGATGTGTCTTTTAAACTTTACGCAGGTGAAACTCTCGGCGTAGTAGGTGAATCTGGTTGTGGTAAATCCACACTTGCACGCACTATTATCGGTTTAGTCGAAGCGAGTGAAGGGGAAATCTTGTGGCTTGGTAAACATTTACGAAAACAATCAGCGAAACAATGGAAAGAAACGCGTAAAGATATTCAAATGATTTTCCAAGACCCACTAGCCTCTCTCAATCCGCGAATGAATATTGGCGAAATCATTGCTGAGCCATTAAAGATCTACCAACCGCACTTAAGTGCCGCCGAAGTGAAAGAAAAAGTGCAAGCTATGATGTTGAAAGTTGGGCTTTTACCGAACTTGATTAACCGCTACCCACATGAATTTTCTGGTGGTCAATGTCAGCGTATCGGTATTGCTCGTGCATTAATCATTGAGCCCAAAATGATCATTTGTGATGAACCCGTTTCAGCGTTAGATGTGTCGATTCAGGCTCAAGTGGTGAATTTATTGAAATCCCTGCAAAAAGAAATGGGGCTTTCCTTAATTTTTATCGCTCATGATTTAGCGGTGGTAAAACATATTTCTGACCGCGTGTTGGTGATGTATTTAGGCAATGCAATGGAATTAGGCAGCGATGTGGAAGTATATAACGATACCAAACATCCTTATACCAAAGCCTTAATGTCTGCTGTTCCGATCCCCGATCCAAAATTGGAACGCAATAAATCCATCGAATTACTTGAAGGTGATTTGCCTTCACCAATTAATCCACCGTCTGGTTGCGTATTTCGTACTCGCTGTCTAAAGGCTGATGAGAATTGTGCGAAACAAAAACCACCTTTCACCAGCCAAAACAACAGCCATTTTGTGGCTTGCTTGAAAGTCTTATAAAACAAAAAGTGCGGTCAACATTCACCGCACTTTTTACTTTTACAATCCTAACTTTTCTTCAATTACCTTAGCCAAATCATCTAGCATCGCATAACGCTTACGATACATGGAACGTTTTTTACTTGGAATATCATCCAGATTTCTATCCATTTCTAAAGGTAATTCCCAGTAATCTTTTAATTCTCCGCCTGATTCGCCAAAAATTGCATCATAATCCACTGTGTATTGTTTGCTTTGGATGAAGCGAGATTTATTTTGGTATTTTTGCGGAATGCCAAGCAATTTATCGTAGCCTAGTATTTTTGTGAGTGATTTCATGGTTTCAACCATTAAATAGGCAGGGCGCAAACCGTGGCATAATTTGGTTAGTTGTTTCACCATTTCCTTTGAGCCTTCAAAATTTGGCCCTTGTACAACAGCAATAAGCAACGCATCGCCCAATTTGGCAAAGGTAAGCAAATAAACTAATTCATTTCTTGGTTTATGCCATAGCTCCAATACCCAATACCCCTCCATCGGTTGATGGGTTGTCATGCTTAATGTCATTTCAAAATCAGGAATGACTTCGCCAAAACTTAATGGTTTTTCCCATAACGGCGTCGAAAGTGCGGTAAGTTTTTCGGGTAAAAATAAAAGATTCTCACAAACGGCATGAAAACGTTGTGATGCGTTAAAACGCTTATCTAAAAAACGACAAGCAACAGGATAACTATAATCCAAGTGCGTATTAAAAATATCGACGAGAAAAGGATATTGATTGATAAATTGTTCAAAGCGACGAATTGAACCACGATTTAAAAAGCTACGTAAGTTATAACGCCAATGTTTTGGTGCATCAAAACGCCCTGGTCGATATGGATAAATATCCTTAGATTGAGGCCATTGGTAAGTTGTTTTTGTTGTCATCTGGATTGCCATTAATTGATTATAATTTCAGAGAGAATTTTGACATAATTTCAGGAAATTTTCCATTTATGCTATTCTAAACACAATTTTTAAAAGGAATACTTATGTCTGAAATTAAACTTAATTACCACAAAACTCACTTTTTAACGAGCGCGCCGAATATTCGTTCCATTCCTGAAGATACGGGCATTGAAATTGCGTTTGCGGGTCGTTCAAATGCAGGAAAATCGACCGCACTTAATGCACTAACCAATCAAAAAAATTTAGCGCGCACCTCAAAAACACCGGGGCGCACGCAATTGATTAACTTATTTGAAGTAGAGCCTAATTGTAAATTGGTAGATTTACCGGGCTATGGCTATGCCGCAGTGCCAGAGCAAATGAAAATCCAATGGCAAAAATCCTTGGGCGAATATTTGCAAAAACGAGAATGTTTGGCGGGATTGGTTGTGTTGATGGATATTCGCCATCCGCTTAAGGATCTTGACCAACAAATGATTGAATGGGCGGTTTCAGCAAATTTACCGATACTTTTATTGCTTACTAAAGCCGATAAATTGAGCCAAAGCGCACGTAGTAAACAAGTAAAAATGGTGCGTGAAGCAATTCTTCCATTTCAAGGCGATATACAAGTTGAGGCTTTTTCTGCACAAAATAAAATTGGTATTGATAAATTGGCGGCGAAATTAGATTTTTGGTTTTCGCCACTTTTTGCGAAATAAAATATGAATTTTGCGATCTAGATCGCAAAAAAAGCACGGAATGAATGATTTCATTACGTGCTTTTTTTATACTGCAAAAACTATCTTCATTTTTACCGCACTTTAAGGATTATCATGTCCCTTGCTATTGTTTACAGCCGTGCTTCTATGGGTGTGCAAGCACCGCTAGTCACCATTGAGGTGCATTTAAGCAACGGAAAACCAGGATTTACACTTGTTGGTTTGCCAGAAAAAACCGTGAAAGAGGCACAAGATCGGGTGCGTAGTGCGTTGATGAATGCACAATTTAAATACCCGGCCAAGCGTATCACAGTGAATCTCGCCCCTGCGGATTTACCGAAAGAAGGCGGAAGATTTGATTTGCCTATCGCCATCGGAATTTTAGCCGCATCGGATCAGCTTGATGCAAGCCGTTTAAAGCAATTTGAATTTGTGGCTGAACTTGCGCTGACGGGACAATTGCGTGGCGTACATGGTGTGATTCCCGCTATTCTTGCAGCACAAAAGTCAAAGCGAGAGTTAATTATCGCGAAACAAAATGCTAATGAAGCCTCGCTCGTGTCTGATCAAAATACTTATTTTGCACAAACGCTTTTAGATGTAGTGCAATTTCTCAACGGTCAGGAAAAATTACCACTCGCCACTGAAATTGTGAAAGAAAGTGCGGTAAATTTTTCAGGTAAAAATACGTTAGATTTAACGGATATTATCGGACAACAGCACGCTAAACGAGCATTGACCATTGCCGCAGCAGGGCAGCATAATCTGCTCTTTCTTGGCCCACCGGGTACAGGAAAAACCATGTTAGCCAGCCGTTTGACAGGGCTTTTACCTGAAATGACGGATTTAGAAGCGATAGAAACGGCATCTGTAACGAGTTTAGTTCAAAACGAGTTAAATTTTCATAATTGGAAACAACGTCCTTTTCGCGCACCACATCATAGTGCATCAATGCCAGCTTTAGTTGGTGGCGGAACGATCCCTAAACCTGGCGAAATATCCTTAGCAACAAATGGGGTACTTTTTCTTGATGAACTTCCAGAGTTTGAACGAAAAGTGTTAGATGCACTACGTCAGCCTTTGGAAAGTGGTGAGATTATTATTTCTAGAGCCAATGCCAAAATTCAATTTCCGGCTCGTTTTCAATTGGTGGCTGCAATGAATCCAAGCCCCACAGGCCATTATACTGGGACACATAACCGTACTTCACCGCAGCAAATTATGCGTTATTTGAATCGACTTTCAGGGCCATTTTTAGATCGTTTTGATTTATCTATTGAAGTGCCTTTATTGCCACAAGGCAGCTTACAAAATACAGGTGATCGTGGCGAAACCAGCGCGCAAGTTCGTGAAAAAGTGTTAAAAGTGCGTGAGATTCAAATGGAAAGAGCAGGGAAAATTAACGCTTATTTGAACAGTAAAGAGATTGAGCGTGATTGCAAGTTAAATGATAAAGATTCCTTTTTCCTTGAAAAAGCACTGAATAAACTGGGGCTTTCTGTTCGGGCTTATCATCGTATTTTGAAAGTTTCTCGAACCATTGCCGATCTACAAGGAGAACAACAAATTTCTCAACCGCACTTGGCGGAGGCCTTGGGCTATCGAGCAATGGATCGTTTGCTGCAGAAATTGTCGAATATGTAAAAACGCGTGGAAAGAATACCACGCGTGAAAGGATTAGTAAGTGCTTTGAGTGTCTTGAGTACCGCTAATAATTGCAATGCCCGCACTTGCACCAATGCGAGTCGCACCCGCCTTAATCATTGCAAGTGCAGTTTCAGTATCACGCACACCACCTGATGCTTTAACACCAATATTGCCGACCGTTTGTTTCATCAATGCAACATCTTCTACAGTCGCCCCGCCTTTATTGAAGCCTGTTGATGTTTTTACAAAAGCCACGCCGATTTCTTTACAAATTTCACAGGCTTTCACTATTTCATCTTTAGTGAGCAAACAAGTTTCTAAAATCACTTTTAATGGCGTGCCATTACAAGCATTAAATACCGCTTGAATATCTTGTTTTACTGCATTCCATTTTTGCGATTTTATCCAACCTACATTAATCACCATATCAATCTCATTTGCACCCTCTTTAATAGATTCTTGCGTTTCAAATGCTTTTACAGAGGTTAAATTCGCCCCCAAAGGGAAGCCAACTACGGTACAAATTTTTACATTTGAGCCAGCAAGTTTTTCTTTAGCGAGTGGAATATAACCAGAATTGATACATACAGAATAAAATCCATGTTCAATCGCTTCATTACAGAGTGTCGAAATATCTTGTTCATTTTTTTCTGCGGTAAGTGCGGTGTGGTCGATATATTGAGCAAGTTGATTTGATGTCATTATTTTCCTCCTTTTATTTATGTTTTACCTATTGTAGCAAAAATTCTTTATTTTTGACTATGGTTTTACGCTCAATTACAATCATCTCAACAAGATAAGGAATAAATAAAATGAAGATTAAAAAATTACTCAAGAATGGATTATCCCTCTTTTTAACTTTTATTGTGATAACTAGCATACTGGATTTTGTTCGTCGCCCTGTAGTGCCAGAGGAAATAAATAAAATCACCTTGCAAGATCTTCAAGGGAACTCTTTTTCTCTTGAGAGCCTTGACCAAAATAAACCTACGCTGCTTTATTTTTGGGGAACTTGGTGTGGCTATTGTCGCTATACTTCACCGGCAATTAATTCTTTAGCAAACGAAGGGTATCAAGTTGTATCGGTGGCGTTACGCTCAGGCAATGAGACGGACGTAAATGATTATTTAAGTAAGCATGACTACCACTTCACTACGGTTAATGATCCTAAAGGGGAATTTGCACAACAATGGCAAATTAATGTGACGCCCACAATTGTGTTGTTGAGTAAAGGCAAAATGGATCTTGTTACGACCGGCCTAACGAGTTATTGGGGATTAAAAGTGCGGTTGTTTTTCGCAGAGTTTTTTGGCTAAGCGGTAGAAAATCTATTACAATACGCAGACTTATTTTAAAGAGGACAGAATTATGATTATCGTAACAGGCGGCGCTGGTTTTATTGGCAGCAATATTGTCAAAGCATTGAATGATTTAGGACGCAAAGATATTTTAGTGGTCGATAACTTAAAAGATGGCACGAAATTTGCAAATTTAGTTGATTTAGACATCGCAGATTATTGTGATAAAGAAGATTTCATTGCTTCTATTATTGCGGGCGATGAATTTGGCGATATTGATGCAGTATTCCACGAGGGGGCTTGTTCTGCGACTACGGAATGGGATGGCAAATACATTATGCACAATAACTATGAATATTCTAAGGAGTTGTTGCATTATTGCCTTGACCGCGAAATTCCTTTTTTCTATGCCTCAAGTGCAGCAACTTATGGAGACACCAAAGTATTCCGTGAAGAACGTGAATTTGAAGGCCCATTAAATGTTTATGGCTATTCTAAATTCTTGTTCGATCAATATGTACGCAACATTTTGCCAGAAGCAAAATCGCCAGTATGTGGTTTCCGTTATTTCAATGTTTACGGGCCGCGTGAAAATCATAAAGGTTCTATGGCGAGTGTGGCATTCCACTTGAATAACCAAATCTTAAAAGGCGAAAATCCAAAATTATTTGCAGGCAGCGAAGGATTCCGCCGTGATTTTGTTTATGTGGGCGATGTGGCTGCAGTGAATATTTGGTGTTGGCAAAATGGTATTTCGGGTATTTACAACCTTGGTACAGGAAATGCAGAAAGTTTCCGTGCAGTGGCTGATGCGGTAGTGAAATTCCACGGTAAAGGCGAGATTGAAACCATTCCATTCCCAGAGCATTTGAAATCTCGTTATCAAGAATATACTCAAGCAGATTTAACTAAACTTCGCTCAACAGGCTACGATAAACCATTCAAAACAGTCGCGGAAGGCGTGGCTGAATATATGGCGTGGTTGAATAGAAAATAAATTATTAATGTAGTAAATCCCCTATAGCTTATCGGTATAGGGGATTTTATTTAATATAATTGTGATAAATGTGTTAAATAACGCTCATAAGCACTTTGATAATTTTTCACCTGTGATAAGTTGGGATAAGCTTTTGAGTTTTCATCTAAGTGAATGAAGGTTTCGCATAAAAATTCCAGTTCTCCTTCTCCATTTGCCCACATAGTTTGAATTGCTCCTCCTAATGCAGCAGCTTCTTCTTCCTGCAAACATACCACTTCAGAATTCATCACATCAGCAATCATTTGCCGCCAAAATGAGCTTTTCGCGCCACCTCCAATTAGGCGAATTTGTGAGGTTTTGAGGCCAGCTTGACGAAATAAATCTAAGCCATAGCGAAGCGTAAAAGTAGCACTTTCCATCATTGCTCGACAAAGATTTTCTCGTGTGAAATTACTTGAATCTAATCCTAAAATGCTCGCTTTTGTATTGGGTAAAGGTGGAACTCTTTCACCATTAAAGAATGGCAAAATAGTAATGCCATTCGCGCCAATAGGTGCTTGTTGAGCAAGTTGATTTAATTCTTCAATATCAATATTGAGCAAATTCATTAGCTGTTTATTTGAGGAGGTTATATTCATTACACAAACCAGTGGTAACCAGCCATTATTACTTGAACAAAAATTTGCGATCATTGGTGGTAAATTAAGTAATGGCTTTTGCGTATAAGCATACAAAGTACCAGAAGTACCGAGACTCATCGTAGCAATCCCTTCTCGAATATTTCCTGTACCAATTGCTCCCATCATATTATCGCCTCCACCTGTGGAGACGATGACATTCTCATTAAAACCAAATAAAGTCGCAATTTCAGGTTTAATCACACCGATTTTTTGTTCAGCAGAAAGTAATTTTGGTAACACTTCATCCATATTTAATTCTGGCGCAAGATATTTGAAGACTTCTCTTTTCCATTCTCTTTTCACAACATCGAAATAACCACTACCAGAAGCATCACCAAATTCAGTGCAGAATTTTCCTGTTAGCCAATAATTTAGATAATCGTGTGGCAGCATGATTTTGCGAATATTGGCAAATTTGTCAGGATAATTTTGACGAAACCAACTTAGTTTTGAAGCGGTGTAACCAGTTTGGCAAATGATGCCTAATTTTTCAAATACGGCTGTTTGTCCGCCTAATTTTTCGATCAATATATCATTTTCCGTAGCGGTTTCTGTATCACACCAAAGCTTAGCCCTATATAGAGGACGATCGTTTTTATCTAACATTACCAGTCCATGTTGTTGTCCTGAAATGCCTATTCCCTTCACTAAATTAGGTGAAAAGTGCGGTGAATTTTTTGCTTGTTTCAATGCAATTTGTAATGCTTGTTGTAATGCCTCAATCCACCAATTTGGTTGTTGTTCACGTCTTCCATTGGATTGTGTAATTAATTCATGTTTTGCGTAACCAACTCCAATCACTTTTTTTTGGACAGAATCAAGCACTATTGCCTTTGTTCCTTGTGTGCCACAATCAATTCCTATATACATAATGTCTCCTAAAATAAAAAAGTGCGGTGGAATACAACCGCACTTTTGCTTCATTTTTAGCTATAAATAACTTGGTTTACCAAATTTTCCAAATATTCTTGCTGACCTGAAACTGGTTTTGGTGCTAAATCTTTTTGTTGGACAAGTTGCGCAAGTGTTTCAAGTGAAGTTTTACCTTGCAAAATATGCTGACCAAGTTCACTATTCCAACCTGCATAGCGTTCATTAACAATTTTTTGTAAGGTTTCCTCTTGTAACATTTTTGCTGCACGTTTTAAGGATAATGCCAATACATCAATTGCACCGATATGAGCGTAAAATAAATCATAAGGATCAATACTTTGTCGGCGAATTTTCGCATCAAAATTAAAACCTCCAGTAGTAAAACCACCATGTTTTAAAATTTCATACATAACTAACGTATTTTCTTCAACACTATTTGGGAATTGGTCGGTATCCCAGCCTAATTGTGGATCGCCACGATTAGCATCAATTGAGCCAAAAATATCTAATGCACAAGCTGTTGCAATTTCATGTTGAAAGGTATGGCCAGCAAGCGTCGCGTGGTTAGCTTCAATATTAACTTTAATTTCTTTTTCTAAACCAAATTGTTTTAGGAAACCATACACTGTTGCCACATCATAATCATATTGATGTTTAGTTGGTTCTTGCGGTTTTGGCTCAATTAATAATGTACCTTTAAACCCAATTTTATGCTTATGTTCTACCACCATTTGCATAAAACGACCAATTTGTTCACGTTCACGTTTCAAATCGGTATTCAATAAAGTTTCATATCCCTCACGTCCACCCCATAATACGTAATTTTCTCCACCTAAACGTTGAGTGGCATTCATCGCATTAAACACTTGTGTTGCAGCCCAAGCAAAAACCTCAGGATTAGGATTGGTTGCTGCACCAGACATATAACGAGGATTAGTAAAACAATTTGCAGTTCCCCATAAGAGTTTTACACCCGTTTCTACTTGTTTGCGTTCTAAAATATCAACAATATGATGAAAATTTTGTACATATTCCCGCACTGAATTACCTTCAGGTGCAATATCGACATCATGAAAACAATAATAAGGCACGCCTAACTTATTCAAAAACTCAAAAGCAATATCGGCTTTTTGTTCTGCACCAGCAAGCAAATTTGGATTTTTCTGCCAACTTCGTTCCAAAGAACCTAGCCCAAACATATCATTCCCATTCCAGCAAAAGGTATGCCAATAACACACCGCTAAGCGTAAATGTTCAGCCATAGTTTTACCTAAAATTACTTGATTAGCATCATAATGTTTGAAAGCAAAAGGATTTGTGGATTTTTCTCCCTCAAAGGAGATTTTTTCAATTTTATCGAAATAGGTTGTCATAACATTTTCCTCTCTAGATGATGAAATTTTTCGTATTTTTGTGAAAAACTAACTTTTCATCAATTATGTTATTTAATTTTTCTATGTTGATTATTTGCAACTGTGGCGTGGATCACAGTTGTGAAAAAACGTAATAATGGAGAAAGATTTTATAATTGAAAGCCTTTTTTAAAGTGTGAAAACTAACAACTGGAGCAATAACTAGTCCTTCACTTAACTATTGAGGTATCAATATGAAAATCAAATCAGCTTTACTTACCCTTGTTGGTGCATTAACTGTATTTAGTAGTTCTGCCCATTCCAAAGATCTTAAAATTGGTTTATCCATTGATGATTTACGTTTAGAAAGATGGCAAAAAGATCGAGATATTTTCGTAAACAAAGCAGAATCAATGGGTGCAAAAGTGTTTGTCCAATCTGCAAATGGTGATGATTCAGCACAAATTTCTCAAATCGAAAATATGATCAATAAAAATATTGATGTATTAGTAATTATTCCTCATAACGGTGAAGTATTAAGTAACGTTATTTCTGAAGCTAAAAAGGAAGGAATAAAAGTATTAGCGTATGACCGTTTAATCAATAATGCAGATTTAGATTTTTATGTTTCCTTTGATAATGAAAAAGTGGGTGAACTACAAGCTAAAAGTATTGTGGCTGTAAAACCAGAAGGTAATTATTTTTTAATGGGGGGATCTCCTGTAGATAATAATGCGAAATTATTTAGAAAAGGGCAAATGAAAGTATTAGATCCTTTAATTGCCAGTGGGAAAATTAAGGTTGTAGGAGATCAATGGGTTGATTCTTGGTTAGCTGAAAAAGCGTTACAAATTATGGAAAACGCATTAACAGCTAATAAAAATAATGTGGATGCTGTTGTTGCATCTAACGATGCTACTGCTGGAGGTGCGATTCAAGCCCTTAGCGCACAAGGCTTATCTGGGAAAGTCGCAATTTCTGGGCAAGATGCAGATTTAGCTGCAATTAAACGTATTGTCAATGGCTCGCAAACTATGACTGTTTATAAACCAATTACGAAACTTGCAGATAAAGCGGCAGAAATTGCGGTTGAATTAGGTAAGAATAAAAAAGTAGAAGCTAATGCAGAACTGAATAATGGCTTAAAAAATGTTCCTGCGTATTTACTTGATCCTATCGCTGTTGATAAACGTAATATTAATGAAACTGTAATTAAAGATGGTTTTCATACTAAGGAAAGTATTTATCACTAACTTTAAGAGGGAAGAGAAAACTCTTCCCTTACCTCTTAGGGAGTTACGATATGGCATTGTTGGAAATGAAACATATCACAAAAAAATTTGGCGATGTGACCGCACTTCATAATATATCCATTGAATTAGAAGCGGGGGAAATTTTATCTTTATGTGGTGAAAATGGATCTGGAAAATCTACATTAATGAAAATACTTTGCGGTATTTATCCTTGTGGAGATTACAGCGGTGATATTTACTTTTCAGAAAGTGAACTAAAAGCAAGGAATATTAGAGATACTGAAGAAAAAGGCATTTCAATTATTCATCAAGAACTTACTCTCGTAAAGAATATGTCTGTATTGGAGAATATTTTTTTGGGTAACGAAATAACTCATAAAGGTTTGACAGCAGATAATGAAATGTACTTACGTTGCAAAAATTTATTACAGCAGGTGCAATTAGATGCCGATCCCAATACACGAGTAGGAGAATTAGGTTTAGGGCAACAGCAATTAGTTGAAATAGCTAAGGCTTTGAATAAACAAGTAAGACTTCTTATCTTAGATGAACCAACGGCTTCACTTACTGAAAAAGAAACGGAAATTTTGTTAAATCTTATTAAGGATCTTAAAGCACACAATATCGCTTGTATCTATATTTCCCATAAACTCAATGAAGTTAAGGCTATCTCTGACAAAATTTGCGTCATTCGTGATGGTGAACATGTTGGTACGAAAGACGCTTCAAAAATGACAGAAGATGACATTATCACCATGATGGTAGGTCGGGAAATTACCTCACTTTATCCACATGAACCTCATGAAATCAAAGATGAAATTTTACGAGTAGAAAATCTCTCTGCTTGGCATCCAATCAATACACATATTAAGCGTGTTGATAACGTAAGTTTTAGTCTTCATGAGGGGGAAATTTTAGGTGTTGCAGGTTTAGTTGGTTCAGGTCGTACAGACATGGTGCAATGCTTATTTGGGTCTTATGAAGGTAAGTTTGAAGGAAATATTTTTATCAATCAAAAACAAGTAAATATCAAAAATTGTGCCCAAGCGATTGAACATAAAATTGTGATGGTTCCTGAAGATCGGAAGAAACACGGCATTGTTTCCATTATGGGAGTTGGTAAAAACATTACGCTTTCTTCTTTGAAATCTTATTGTTTCGGAAAAATGGTAGTTAATGAAGCAAAAGAAGAGCAAATAATTGGCTCAGCCATCAAACGACTAAAAGTGAAAACTTTTTCACCAGATTTGCCAATAGGACGACTTAGTGGCGGTAATCAACAGAAAGCGATTCTTGCAAAATGTTTATTGTTAAATCCTAAAATACTGATTTTAGATGAACCAACAAGAGGAATTGATGTTGGTGCGAAATATGAAATTTATAAGTTAATTAACCAATTAGCACAAGAAGGGATTGCTATTATTGTCATTTCATCAGAACTACCAGAAGTTTTAGGCATTAGTGATAGAGTTCTTGTTATGCACCAAGGTAAACTTAAAGCTAGTCTTATCAATACTGCCCTTACTCAAGAACAAGTTATGGAAACAGCACTTAAGGAGTAATCTATGTTTAAGTTAAAATCCGTAAATTTACAAGTTTACATTATGTTAATAGCTATTGCAGTCATTATGGCATTCTTTAGTGTTGCTACTGATGGCGCTTATTTAAGTGCAAGAAATATTTCTAACTTGTTACGCCAAACTTCAATTACTGGCATTCTTGCAATTGGAATGGTTTTTGTCATTATTTCTGCTGAAATTGACTTATCTGTTGGTTCACTTATGGGTCTACTGGGCGGATTTGCAGCTATTGCCGATGTTTGGTGGGGCTTCCCATTACCTGTAACTATTATTGCAACAATTGCTCTTGGTTTAATTTTTGGTATTTGGAATGGTTGGTGGGTGGCTTATCGCAAAGTGCCATCCTTCATTGTTACACTTGCAGGTTATCTCGCATTTCGTGGAATTTTGATTGGTTTGACTAATGGTACAACTGTATCTCCTATTAGTGGAACTATGACAGTTATTGGGCAAGGTTATTTATCAGATATTGCAGGGGTTATCTTAGGTGGTATTGCAGTTATTGGATTTGTTCTTTGGGGAAATTATCAACGTAGAAGTCGCCAGCAGCTTCAGCTGGAAGTGTCTGCATTATCAAAAGATTTTACGAAATATGCTTTGTTTGCAGTAATTGTATTAGGAGCAATTTATTTACTTAATGATTATCGTGGCATTCCATTTCCTGTTTTAGTACTGGCAGTTCTTGCAATCTTAGGGTTATTCCTCTCTCGTAAAACTTCATTCGGCCGCCACGTTTATGCAATTGGTGGCAATATTGATGCGGCAAAATTATCTGGTATCAATGTAGAGAAAACAAAACTGATTATCTTTGCAATGAATGGTGTGTTAGTTGCAATAGCAGGGTTGATTTTAAGTGCTCGTTTAGGTGCAGGATCACCATCTGCTGGGCAAAATGCAGAACTAGATGCGATTGCAGCTTGTGTCATTGGAGGGGCAAGCTTAGCTGGTGGTGTAGGAAGTGTGTTTGGGGTCGTTATTGGCGCACTTATCATCGCATCGCTTGATAATGGTATGAGTATGCTTGATGTGCCAACTTTTTGGCAATATATTGTCAAAGGTGGCATTTTGTTACTTGCTGTATGGATAGATACTAGTAATAAGAAAAAGATGTAATTATTAATTTTAAACCGTCATTTATAAAATGGCGGTTTTTTAATTTTATAGAAATGGTTACCTAACATACTGCTTTCTAGATGATGAAATTTTTCATCTTTTTATAAAAAAACAAGTTCTTATCCGTTACATTATTTAATTTTTTATAGTGATTATTTACAATTGTGGACTAGATCACAGTTGTGAAAAAACGTAATAGATAAAGTAGTTTTAGTAATTTTAATTCTTTTCTTCCTTGACTAAAGTAAATTTGCCTTATACATCAGGAGGAATAATGAATAATTTTTATAATTTTGATGTGATTATTGATCGCCTAAATACATTTAGTGCTAAATGGAATGTAGATAATGATATTATTCCAATGTCTGTTGCGGATATGGATATTCCAGCCCCTCAGATAATGATAGATAAATTAGAAAAATTTAATCGTTTAGGAATTTATGGTTATACTGAATTACCAGCCGACTATTACAAGATAATCAGTGATTATATTTTCGAACAATATCATTATTCTGTTCTCTCTGAAAAAATTGTATTTTGCCCAAGAATAATCCAAGCCGTATCTATTTATATACGAGCATTTACAAAAGAAACTGATGGAATATGTATTCTATCACCTTCATATAGTCCAATATTAAACACGATAAAATTAAATGACAGAAAATTATATCAATGTCCTTTAGTTTATGAAAATAGAAAGTATCATATTGATTTTCATTTATTAGAGGAATGTTTTAAACATTCTAAAGTATTTGTTTTAATTTCTCCTCATAATCCAACTGGAACGATTTGGAATAAAGAAGTCCTTATTAAAATTATAAACTTAGCTAAAAAACATAATGTATTTATCATTTCCGATGATGTCCACGCAGACTTTACACTAACAAATGACTCCCACTATTTAATATCATCATTAGATGAATGGGTAGCAAATCACTCAATGATCTGTTTATCCCCAGCAAAAACTTTTAATATTCCTGGATTGGAAATAGCTAACCTAATTATTGAGAATAAAGAAATTCGAGAACAATTTATAAAAGAAATGATGGCATTAGGTATACATAATCCAAATTATTTCTCTATACCAGCTATTATTTCGTTATATAAATATTGTACTGATTGGGTAATCTATCTAAAAGAATACATAAAGAATAATAAGAAGATAGTAAAAGAATTTTTCAATGAGTATATTCCATTATTAGATATTACTGAAAGTGATGGAACTTATTTACTTTGGATAAACTATAAAAAGCTAAGTATAAATGAAAATGAATTAGCTTATTGGATTAATAATTTATCAAGAGTAAAAGTATCTTTGGGGAGTGAATTTGGCAAAGAGGGAGACGGTTTCTTTCGTATGAATGTCGCTATGCCTAGAAAAAAATTATTAGAAGCATTGAATCGAATCAAAAATGGGTTTTGTTTATTAAACAATAGGGAGATTTAATATGAAAACCACTCATCGCACAAGAATGCCAACAACATTAGAAGCTTTTTCACCAATCATTGTGATGCTATTACTGTTAGGGCTTGGGTATGCTTTATTTGATTTGCCAGCAGAGCCATTAATGATTATTTCAACGGTATTTGCTGGTTTTTTAGTTATTAAATTAGGTCATTGCTATTTAGATATTTTAGACGCCATTTCAGAAAAAATAGCTAAAACAATGCCTGCGCTATTAATTTTAATTACTGTAGGATTATTAATTGGAACTTGGATTAGTGGAGGAACAATTCCTATGATGATCTACTACGGACTAAAAGCGATATCACCAGAATATCTTTATGTGACAGCCTTATTCCTTACTGCTATTGTTTCCATTTGTACTGGAACTTCTTGGGGGTCAGCAGGGACTGTTGGTGTGGCATTTATGGGAGTTGCGATTGGATTAGACGCCAATTTGTCTGCTACGGCAGGTGCTGTGGTCGCTGGTGCGTATTTTGGAGATAAATTATCGCCATTATCTGATACAACCAATATTGCATCCGCAGCTGCTGGCGTAGATTTATATGAGCATATAGTTCACTTACTTTATACAACATTACCATCTTTTATTCTTTCGGCTACTGTCTATGTGGTATATGGTTTAAACTACGATTTTTCTAATGTAGCGACTCCAGAAAAAGTAAATACAATGATTCATGAGTTAGAGCAAGTTTATCATTTTAACTTTCTATTACTTATTCCAGTCGCTATTGTATTATGGGGATCTATTACTAAGAAACCGACTATTCCAGTGATGTTATTATCAGCATTTATCGCAATTATTAATGCTATCTTAATTCAAAAATTCTCTCTATCTGATGTGATTAATAGTGCAGTTAATGGATTTGATACCTCAATGATTCACCATACTTCAGTTAGCTCTGATTTAAGTCGTTTGTTGAATCGTGGTGGAATGAACTCAATGATGGGAACACTATTAATTTGTTTCTGTGCATTATCATTTGCTGGTGTATTACAATTGAGCGGTGCATTAACCGTGATTATTCAAAAATTACTCACCTTTGTTCATTCAACTCTTTCTTTGATTATTACAACCATTCTTTGCGGTCTAACAATGATTGGGGTTACTTGTAATGGGCAAATTTCTATTCTAATTCCAGGAGAAATGCTTAAAAATGCGTATGTAGAAAAAGGATTACATCCAAAAAATCTAAGTCGAACAGCAGAAGACTCCGCAACAATTATTGAACCTATTTTGCCATGGACTGCCGCAGGTGCATATATGGCAGGCACATTAGGTGTTGCAACATTGTCTTATTTACCTTGGGCAATTTTATGTTGGAGCGGTATTATCTTTGCTATTATTTATGGTGCAAGTGGAATAGGTATTGCGAAGCTAAAAAAATAAATGTGGTATTGGATATAAAAATGGCCAGTTATTCTGGCTATTTTTATCTTGAAGCTAAATATCTTTTCTATTATAACTTAAATAGCAATTTCCCATAGATAAGGATATAAAATGACGGAACAATACTACAAAATTGCCCTCTTATTTAATGCAAACAAAGTATATGATCGGCAGGTGGTGGAGGGTATTGGACAATATATTCAGGCATCGCAATGCATGTGGGATATTTTTGTAGAAGATGAATTTATCTATCATACTGATACCATTAATCAACTTTCTATTGATGGCATTATTGCAGACTTTGATGATCCAAAAACTGTTGAATTATTGCAACACACTCTTATTCCTACTATAGCAGTTGGTGGATCTTATAAACAAGCTGATTTTTATCCGCACTTTCCTTATGTAGCAACAGATAATATGGCATTGGTTGAAATGGCTTTATCTCATTTACAGGAGAAAGGACTGTCACAGTTTGCATTTTATGGTTTGCAAGTAAATACTCATAAGCATTGGTCTATAGAACGAAGAGATGCTTTTGTAGAGTTGATGGAGAAAAATAATTACCCTATTTACCTATATGAGGGTGTGCAGGTTCATGCTCAAAATTGGTTGGAAGAGCAACAAAAGCTAATTGTCTGGTTAAAATCTCTTCCTTCTCATACTGGTATTATTGCTGTTACGGATGCGCGTGCTCGTCATTTATTGCAGGCTTGTGAGTACAGTAAAATTGCTGTACCTGAAGAGCTTTGTGTGGTTGGTATTGATAATGAAGAATTGATCCAATATTTATCGCGTATGTCCCTTTCCTCCGTAGAACAAGGCACGAGAGAGATTGGTTATCAAGCTGCGAAATTATTACACAAATTACTCAATGGTCAAAAAGTTTCACATACCCCTATTTTAATTCCACCGATTACCGTTCACTCTCGAAATTCTACAGATTATCGATCATTAACAGATCCGCTTGTCATTCAAGCAATGCATTATATTCGTCATCGTGCCTGTCATCGAATTAAAGTAGAACAAGTTTTAGATCATCTTGAAACCTCACGTTCTAATCTTGAACAACGTTTTAAGAATGAAATGAATAAAACAATTCACCAAGTCATCCACGAAGAAAAAATTTCCCGAGCAAAGAATTTATTACAACAAACAGATATTTCTATTCAAGAAATTGCTGAGATTTGCGGCTATCCATCAATTCAATATTTTTACTCTGTTTTTAAGAAAGAATTTGAAATGACTCCTAAAGAGTTTCGACTAAATTGTTAAAGGAGCATATTTTTATTCAACTCTGTGCCATAATAACAAGTATTTTTGACCGCACTTTTATCTGAAAGACAGAAAATGAATATTCTAATTATTGGCCCATCTTGGGTTGGCGATATGATGATGTCGCACAGCTTGTACCAGCAACTGAAAATTCAATATCCAAACTGCAATATTGATGTGATGGCACCGAATTGGTGTAAGCCTTTGCTTGCGCGAATGCCAGAGGTGCGTAAGGCGATTGAAATGCCATTAGGGCACGGAGCCTTTGAATTGGGAACGCGTTATCGTTTAGGAAAGTCTTTGCGTGAACAATATGATATGGCGATTATTTTGCCTAATTCATTGAAATCGGCGTTTATTCCTTTCTTTGCAAAGATTATCCATCGTCGCGGTTGGAAAGGCGAAAGCCGTTATATTTTATTGAATGATTTACGAGCCAATAAAAAAGATTATCCAATGATGGTGCAGCGTTATGTTGCATTAGCTTTTGAAAAAGATGTTATACCAAAAGCTGATGATATTCCTGTCTTGAAACCCTATTTGACGGTTGAGCCAGCGCAACAAGCTGAAACCTTAAAAAAATTTGAAAAACAAACCGCACTTTTAGGCGAGCGTCCAATTATTGGTTTTTGTCCTGGTGCGGAATTTGGCCCAGCAAAACGTTGGCCACATTATCATTATGCAAAATTAGCAGAAATGTTAATTACCCAAGGCTATGCTGTGGCACTATTTGGTTCTGCTAAAGATGAACCTGTGGGCGAAGAAATTCGTCAAGCGCTGCCTGAAGAGTTGCGTGAGTTTTGTGTCAATTTAGCAGGAAAAACCAACTTGAATGAAGCGGTGGATTTAATTGCAAATTGTACGGCAGTCGTGACCAATGACAGTGGTTTAATGCATATTGCGGCAGCAGTAAATCGTCCATTGATTGCACTTTATGGCCCAACTAGCCCCCAATATACGCCGCCGCTTTCGGATAAGGCAACGATTATTCGTTTAATTGAAGGCGGATTGATTAAAGTCCGTAAAGGCGACAAAGAGGGCGGTTATCATCAAAGTTTGATTGATATTACGCCAGAAATGGCATTAGAAAAACTGAAGGAACTGTTGGCAAAATAATGAAAGCTTGCTTAGTGAAAAGAAAACTTATAAAGATATTACTTATAAGATGACTTGTTTCATAAAAAATGCTCGCACTTAGCAAGCATTTTTATCTTTTATATTTTCTTAGTCTAAGGCTTTACCTTTTAATTCAGGGATTAAGAAAATTGTCGCTAACATATCAATTACGTAGATAATCGCAAGTAGAGCGATGGCCGTTTGGAAAGAGTAAGCAAGTACAACTGCACCCACAACTACAGGTCCAAATCCCCCTACGGCACGACCAATATTGAAAAGTACGTTTTGTGCCGTTGCTCGAGCTTCTGTTGGGTAGGCTTCCGCCATCAATGCACCGTAACCGCCCAGCATTCCGTTCACAAACATACCTAAAAATGCCCCAGCAAGAAGCATGATGTCAGGATCGGTAAGTTGTGAGTAAACCACGATACTTATCACTGCGCCTAATTGGAAAAGTAAGAAACTTGGTTTGCGTCCGATGCGGTCGGCGAGTTGTCCGAAAATCCAAATGCCAGCCATCATGCCACAGACGGTAGCGGCTGTCCAAAGCCCAGATTTAGTTAAACTGAATCCAAGTTGTTTTGATAAGAAATTAGGTAACCAAATCATAATGCCGTAATAACCGAAGTTTTGTACAGAAGTGAGTACGACGATACCAAGACTAATTTTGCTCGTGGCTTTGTCTTTAATCAGAAGCTGAAATGAACGTAATTTATCAGTAAAGCTGGATTGAGTTGAAAGTGCGGTTTGTTTTTGCGTGAAAATTTCAGGTTCGTGCAGATGAGAACGTAAGAACCAAGCGACAAATGCAGGGAAGATACCCACTAAGAACATTCCACGCCAGCCAATATGCGGGAGCAATAATGGTGTAAGCAATGCTGCACCTAACACACCGACTTGCCAACCTAATGCAACATAAGATGCTGCTTTAGCTCTGTGGCGTGCGGGCCATGCTTCCGCTGCTAGAGCCATCCCAATTCCAAATTCACCGCCTAAGCCAATGCCAGCAATTGTGCGATAAATCAGTAAATCCCAATAACCTTGTGCAAGCGCACATAAACCAGTAAACACCGCAAAAAGAAGAATAGTCCAAGTCAGTACGCGTACACGACCGTATTTATCGCTTAATGCACCAAATAAAATGCCGCCAAATACGGCACCAATCAGAGTCCAAGTTACGAGAGAGCCACCTTGGGCGGGTGTTAGATTTAAGTCTGCGGAAATTGCACTAAGCATGAAACCTAAAATGAGAAGATCGAAACCGTCCATTGCATAGCCGACGGCAGAGCCAATTAAGGCTTTCCAGCCATAACTGTTTACTTTGTTTGTCATGATGTGTCCTTTTGTTACTCGCGGGTAACATTTAAAGTGAAAAGAAAGGTGATTAAAAATCGGTGGCTAGTTTACTGCATTGATGAAAAAATTCAATGAACAGAATATGAAAAGAAGAAAAAATTGATTTTGAATAAGAAGGAAAGGATAAAATAAGGGGATTAAACAATCTGATGTCATTCAGATTGAACTACTCTAGTCTTAATAAAAGTGCGGTAAAAATTCACCGCACTTTATTCTTTTTTGTTTATCCCTCAATCCCTTCAAACAGTGCTGTGCTTAAGTAGCGTTCAGAAGCTGAAGGCAAAATAACAACAATGAGTTTATCGGCAAATTCTGGTAATTTAGCTAAGCGATCTGCAGCCGCGACAGCTGCACCAGATGAAATACCTGCAAGAATGCCTTCTTCCGCCATTAAGCGACGAGCTGTGGCAAGTGCGGTATCACTATCAACAGTTTCTACGCGATCAATAATAGATAAATCTAAATTTTTGGGAATGAAACCCGCACCGATACCTTGAATTTTGTGTGGGCCTGGTTTTACTTCTTCACCCGCTAAAGTTTGGCTAATGACTGGAGATTCCACTGGCTCAACGGCAACAGAAGTGATTTGTTTACCAAAATCTAATTTAATCGCGCGAGAAATACCCGTAATCGAACCACCTGTTCCTACGCCAGCAACAACAACATCGACTTTGCCATCCGTATCTTTCCAAATTTCAGGCCCTGTTGTTTCTCGATGAATTTGCGGGTTGGCTGGATTTTCAAATTGTTTAAGCATGACATAGCGACTTGGATCAGAAGCAACAATTTCTTCTGCTTTCGCAATAGCGCCTTTCATTCCTTTTGCGCCTTCGGTAAGCACTAAATTTACACCCAATCCGCACAATAAGCGTTTTCTTTCAAGACTCATTGTTTCTGGCATAGTGAGCGTGATTTTATAACCTCTAGCCGCCGCAACATAAGCCAAAGCAATGCCCGTGTTACCACTCGTTGCATCTACAATCTCTTTCCCTTTTGTGAGCGTGCCATCTTTTTCTGCTTGCCACACCATATTCGCCCCAATACGGCATTTTACGCTGTAGCTTGGGTTACGACCTTCAATTTTTACCACCACATTGCCGTTATGGCCAAAGTGTTTTAAACGCACAAGCGGCGTATTTCCGATAGAATAAGAATTGTCTGCATAAATTGTCATAATATTTCCCTTTCGTTGGACTTCTTTAATGTTGGTTTATTTATAGTACCGCACTTTTGATTAAAAAAATAGTTATTTGATCTATTTTATAACTGTAGGCTATTTAACAATCCCTGTATTTTCTGAACGAACATCAAGCCCCGTTTGAGAGGAAAAAGATCTATTCATATTAAAACCTAAGTCATTACGATAATTTTCCACCCACATCAGCGTCGCACCACATACTGCAACAGGCATAATTAATAAATTAATCACTGGCACAAATGTGCAACAAGTAACCAATCCACCAAAAGTTAAACTTTGAGTTCGTTGATTGCCAAGCGCATTTTTCATGATATCAAAAGAGACTTTGTGATTATCAAAAGGATAATCACAATATTGAATTGCCATCATCCAACAAGTGAACAAGAAAGTAAGTACAGGTACGATGGTTTGCCCAACCAAAGGAATAAAACTCAGTAAAAATAAGGCGATAATTTTGGGTAGGCTATAACGTAATTTTTGCCACTCTCGAGCAAGCATACGAGGCACATCTTTTATTACATCAACAAGACCATCATCATTAATATTTTCCCCCGTCAGCATTTTTTCTACTTTTTCCGCCAACAAACCATTAAAGGGGGCTGCGATAAAGCCAGAAAGCGTGGTAAAAGTAAAATAAAAGAGCAATAAAATCGTTAAAATCGAAAGTGTCAGTAAAATGACACTGAGAAAACTAAGCCAATCTGGAATAAAATTCATCACCCAATCAATGGCACTCGTGATTTGGCTAATAAAAAGCCAAAATAAACCACAAAGCAAAACAGTATTGAGCAAAATTGGAATAATAACAAACCGACGCAAACCTTTTTGTGTGATGTAATGCCAGCCCATCACAAAATAATGGAAACCAGATTTTAATTCATTAAGATTCAACATTTTTCTTTCCTTTCAATAAAAATATGCTTAAAACAGACCGCACTTTTCCTTTAAAATTCCACACTTTGAAGTATTTTTTCGCTTACTGAAATATGGTAGCATTAGCACCATTTATAGCACTCTCGCCGAACTATCGCGCGTAAGGAATAAAAATGGATTTAAATACAATTTTGATTATTGTGGGTATCGTGGCACTTGTCGCCTTAATCGTACACGGATTATGGTCAAATCGTCGTGAGAAATCAAAATATTTTGATAAAGCCAATAAATTTGACCGCACTTCTCTAACATCTAAATCCCATACGCAAGAAGAAATGGCTCAGCCAAACAATATTTCGCCAAATACCTATGTGGAAAATGGGCATACACCAATTCCTCAACCGACCAGAGAAAAAGTACCATCAGAAGCTGAATTGATCGATTATCGCCAAAGCGATAAAAGTGTGGATGACATCAAAATTTCTATTCCTAATACGCAACCTATTTATGATATGGGGAATCATCGTTCCGAGCCAATACAACCAACGCAACCTCAATACGATATGCCAACCGCAAATAATGTCGCAAGTATGACCTTAGAACAACTTGAAGAACAAAGCCGAAATATTGGTTTTAATGGCATTAATTCATCATCGCCAGAATTAAGAGTGCAGCTTGCAGAATTATCTCACGAAGAGCATCAAGTAGACTACAATGTCTCGTTCAATGAACCAAAAGCAGAAACGACAGCTCAGCCAAAACAAACAACTGGCTATATTCAACTTTATCTTATTCCAAAATCTAGCGAAGAATTTAATGGTGCTAAATTGGTGCAGGCTCTTGAAAACTTGGGTTTTATCTTGGGTAAAGATGAAATGTATCATCGTCACTTAGATTTAAGTGTGGCAAGTCCTGTGCTTTTTAGTGTGGCAAATTTAGAACAACCCGGCACATTCAATGCTTATAACTTAGCGGAATTTAACACCATAGGAATTGTATTATTTATGCAATTGCCCTCTCCAGGTAATAATCTTGCTAATTTACGTATGATGATGCGTGCTGCCCATACATTAGCCGAAGATTTACAAGGTGTTATACTGACTGAAGAACAAGAAATTTTTGATGCAAATGCAGAGCAAGCCTATCTTGCTCGTGTGTAAATTCATACCTTAAATTTACCGCACTTTTATATTCATTTAGACAGGCTTTGTACCTGTCTATTTTCACGCTAAATACATAGAAAAGTGCGGTCATTTTTCTCTGAGAATTTTATGACAAATATTCAAACTCAACTAGACAATCTACGCAAAACCTTGCGCCAATATGAATACGAATACCACGTTTTAGATAATCCGAGTGTGCCTGATAGCGAATACGATCGTTTATTTCATCAGCTCAAAGCCCTAGAATTAGAGCATCCTGAATTTCTGACGTCAGATTCGCCCACTCAACGTGTTGGTGCAAAACCACTTTCTGGGTTTAGCCAAATTCGTCACGAAATTCCTATGCTCTCTTTGGATAATGCTTTTTCCAATACAGAATTTAATGCTTTTGTAAAACGCATTGAAGATCGTTTAATCCTATTACCGAAACCACTTACTTTCTGTTGCGAACCTAAACTTGATGGCTTGGCTGTGAGTATTTTGTATGTTAATGGTGAACTTACACAAGCCGCCACTCGTGGTGATGGCACCACAGGCGAAGATATTACAGCCAATATCCGCACGATTCGTAATGTTCCATTACAACTTTTAACAGATAATCCTCCAGCACGTTTAGAAGTGCGGGGCGAAGTTTTTATGCCGCACGCAGGCTTTGAGCGTTTAAATAAATATGCGTTAGAACATAATGAAAAAACCTTTGCTAATCCTCGCAATGCAGCGGCAGGCTCTTTACGCCAGCTTGATCCTAATATTACCAGCAAACGTCCGCTGGTATTAAATGCTTATGGTATTGGAATTGCTGAGGGGGTTGATCTGCCGACTACGCATTATGCTCGTTTGCAATGGCTAAAATCTATCGGGATTCCAGTAAATCCTGAAATTCGTTTATGCAATGGTGCAGATGAAGTTTTAGGTTTTTATCGAGATATTCAAAACAAACGTAGCTCGTTAGGTTATGATATTGACGGAACGGTATTAAAAATCAATGATATAGCCTTACAAAATGAACTAGGATTTATTTCTAAAGCACCTCGCTGGGCGATTGCTTATAAATTCCCCGCCCAAGAAGAATTAACCCTGTTGAATGATGTTGAATTCCAAGTGGGTCGAACTGGCGCAATCACACCAGTTGCCAAATTAGAGCCAGTGTTTGTTGCAGGCGTTACAGTAAGTAATGCCACCTTACATAATGGCGATGAAATTGAACGTTTAAATATCGCTATTGGCGATACTGTTGTTATTCGTCGAGCAGGCGATGTAATTCCACAAATTATTGGCGTATTACACGAACGTCGCCCTGATAATGCTAAACCAATCATTTTCCCAACAAATTGCCCTGTGTGCGATTCTCAAATTATTCGTATTGAAGGCGAAGCAGTAGCACGTTGCACGGGAGGATTATTCTGTGCGGCACAGCGTAAAGAGGCGTTAAAACATTTCGTCTCTCGTAAAGCAATGGATATTGATGGTGTAGGCGGAAAATTAATAGAGCAATTAGTCGATCGAGAACTGATTCATACACCTGCGGACTTATTTAAACTTGATTTAACCACGCTCACACGCTTAGAAAGAATGGGGGCAAAATCTGCAGAAAACGCACTCAATAGTCTTGAAAATGCAAAAAGCACGACGCTTGCTCGCTTTATTTTTGCTTTAGGCATTCGTGAAGTGGGCGAAGCCACTGCATTAAATCTTGCTAATCATTTCAAAACTTTAGATGCGCTTAAAGACGCAAATCTTGAAGAACTTCAACAAGTGCCTGATGTAGGGGAAGTTGTAGCGAACCGAATTTTTATATTTTGGCGTGAAGCGCATAATGTTGCAGTCGTGGAGGATTTAATCGCACAAGGTGTGCATTGGGAAACTGTAGAAGTGAAAGAAGCAAGTGAAAACTTGTTCAAAGATAAAACTGTAGTACTGACAGGCACTCTTACACAAATGGGGCGTAATGAAGCAAAAGCCTTATTACAACAGCTTGGCGCAAAAGTAAGTGGTTCGGTATCCAGTAAAACAGATTTCGTTATCGCAGGCGATGCGGCAGGCTCTAAACTTGCAAAAGCTCAAGAACTAAATATTACAGTATTAACAGAAGAAGAATTTTTAGCACAGATAACAAGATAATTTTTTATCTAAAATAGTGATAATTATAATGATACCCGACGCTTGGTGTAACTGGAAGAACAGGCAATACACGTCTTGTTCTCGTTTTAACTTTATTGTCACTTTGGTTTAATTTTAAACTTGTATCAATTTGTTGCGTTATTTTATCCTTTTGAGTTTGTGTAACAGTATTACCACTAATAACTCGAGCATTATATTCTTGCACAGTTTTCATATCGTAAACACCGCCACCAATTTGTTCTGGTTGAGATGAACATGCTGCTAAACCTAAAATTACACAACTAACAAAAACTATTTTTCTCATTAAATACATCCTATTTACAAATTACGTTAGTTAATACAGCCCTACCTTCTGATACATAATTCGCTGCTTTTTCCTTTAATGTTTTATTTTCTTTTAACTGAATACGTTTAGATAAATCTTTATCTGTAATTGAATAAACTGGCACATAACTTAAATTTTGAGGATCTTTTTGGTTATAAATAGTTGCACCAACCACACTGCCATAGAATTCTCCTCTATTGTCTGGATAAAGATAATGGTAAGTCGAATTTGTGTAATCTACACCTTTTGTAATCTTAAATCCCTGACAAATTCCAGCTGGAGATTCATAAATACTTTCTGATGAAGTGGTTTCATCTATTTTATAAACTTTAAATTCAATACTTTGAGCTAGTTTTTGAGCATCATTATTTGAAACATCGGAATTAAATGCTTTTTTATCTTCAGAATCAATATAAGTGACTGCACTAGAATCATTTTCTGCAATCGAAAATTGTGAAGTAAATAAACTTCCAATAATGACGCAGAACAAAGAAAAAAGTGCAATTTTTATTATTCATTTCTCGTTCCTTTAGTACTTTATTAAATGCTAATCTGTTCGACTACGAATAATTTTTTCGCACTATATCAAAAAGTCTTATAACGTACTAGGTTATTTTTCGGGAGTGATACTTTTTGATTTTTCTTCATTTTGAGCCTCTAAAGCATCACGCGCGGTACGAATACTTTTTTCAATTAATGGAACTCGCTCATCATCTTTCGGCATTAAGCGTAGCATCATCGCCCAAGTCACTGCCGCCATTTTATAATCTTCTGTTTCAAAATAACGGAATGCGAGTAAACTCAATGCTTCAATGTTAGTGTGTTCTTGACGAATCACTTCACGCAATAAATTGCCACCTTTAAGTTTATCAGTCGCATCTTCAGAAAACATCAATATACGAGCATAGCCTAATTTATATTGCACATTATCTGGTTCAAGTTTATTAGCCTTTTGATAGCTATCGAATGCCAAACGTGCATCACCTAAATTCATCCCAATTTGACCGAGCATCCACCATTTTTTGGCATCAGTTGGATTTTTTTGCAAATCGATTCGAAGTGCGGTAGAAAATTGCTGCATTTCTGTATCAGAAAATGGATTTTTATCTTCATCTTTCATTCGGTCAAAGAAATAGGGCAATTTCGCATAAGTTTGCTCTAACATCGATTCGGCTTGCCAAGATCCCACCATAAAATAAGAAGGACCTGCGACAATTCCTAACGCTAATACACCAGAGATAAACCAAATTTTTCCATAAGATTTGCCAGAATAATCCACATTCTCTTGAACCTTGCTCGGCACATCATCAAGCAAGGTTTTCTGTAATTCTTGTTTAAGTTGCTCAACATTTTCAACTAAACCTTGGGAATTATCTTGCTCAATTTCTTCCAAGCGTGAGAAATATAACGCCTTATTTAAATCATCACGTTTTTGCCCATGTTTCGCTTTGAATTGACATAATAAAGGATAAAAACAAATTAACGCCACAACTAAAGTGGTTAAGATAAAAATTAATGTAAAATTCATCTATTTATCCTTGTTTAATAATTCTGCCAAACGTGCATTATCTTCATCCGTTAAAACCTCTTGGGATTTCACCGCACTTTGGGTTTTAGGTTTGCGTCTTAATAAAAACACCACGCTTAACAACACAAGCAATAATGGCGCAATCCATAGCACTAATGTACTCGCTGTTATAGGAGGATCATAGGTTACAAAATTGCCATAGCGAGCCACCATATAATCCACTACGTCATTTTTTGATTTGCCTTCTTGTAAAAGCTCAAATACTTTGCCACGCATATCCACTGCGATAGTCGCATTGGAATCCGCAATATTGTTATTTTGACATTGAGGGCAACGCAAAGATTGTGTTAATTGATGGTAATCACTCTCTTGCTGTGGAGAACTAAAATTTAATGCATCAATAGCTGAAAACGCCACTGAGCTAAACAAAAATGCGGTCAAAAATAGCCATGTTTTTTTCATTATTGTTGCTCCGAAAGTTTGTCATAAATTGGTTTTAAAGTCTGAGTCCAAACTTTTTCGTTTACATCTCCAGCATAACGATAATGAATCACACCTTTTCCATCTACAATGAACGTTTCTGGCGCACCATATACCCCTAAATCCAAACCGAAAGAACCTTTTTCATCTTTTAAAACAACTTGATAAGGATTGCCAAGATCTTTTAACCACTTCATTGCTTTAGGTGATTCATCTTTATAATCTAAACCGATAATTCTCACACCCTCTTTAGAAAGTTTGTTTAAATATTGATGTTCGGCATAACAAGTTGGACACCAAGTCGCCCATACGTTAAGCAAAACTGGCTCACCTTGTTGAAACAATTCATTCGTGTAAGTTTTATTTTCAAACAACTCCGTCAAATTTTTTGCTGGCACAGGCTTTCCAACCAAAGCTGACTCTAATGCTTTAATATCTTCACCTTGCGCATTGCGTTTTAATTGCACTAAAAAGGCAATTGTTATTGATAAAAAGAGAATAAGAGGAACGAGTAATTTTTTTTTCATTTTTTACCGCACTTTTTCATTAACTTTGCTCCACCCATTTATGGGGGGAGCTGTCGCGAAGTGACTGAGGGGGGATATCGTAATCCCCCTTCCGCCCTTTGGGCACCTTCCCCCGCAAGCAGGGGAAGGCAAGAATAAAATTATTTCTTCAACAACACATTAAACCGATAGCGTCGATCGAACATGCACAACAATCCACCTAACGCCATAAATAAGCCGCCAATCCAAATCCAGCGAATAAATGGCTTGTAATATAAGCGTAACGCCCAAGAATTGTCCTCAAGTTTTTCGCCAAGTGCCACATAGAGGTCACGAGTTAAACCACCAGCAATTGCGGCTTCCGTCATAGACATCCGACTTACTGTGTAAAAACGTTTTTCTGCGAATAAACTCGCCTCTGGTTGCCCATCTTTAGAAATATCAATTTGAGCTTTTCCACCAATATAGTTTGGACCATTTTCATCCGTCACACCAGCGAATTTAAAATCGTAACGACCAATTTGTGCGTTCTCGCCAACTTTCATTCTCACATCACGTTCTACGCTAAAGTTTTGGCTAAATGCGATCCCCCAAACAGTCATAGCTACGCCTAAGTGAGCTAACATCATTCCCCAATGAGAACGAGATAGTTTGCGTACGCCAACAAAGAATGATTCACGATGCGTCGCACGTTGTTGCAATTCATAAAGCACAAGTAACACAATAATCACAGTCATCATTGAACCAAGCACTGAACTCACGGTAATTTTATCTTGCAAGAAATAAGGTAACGCAAAACCTGCAATCAGCATAACAAATACGCTGATAACAACAGGCGTACGAATTGCAGAAAATTGGTCTCTACGCCATTTCACTAAAGGTCCAATACCAAGCAATAATGCAAATGGTGTCATAATAATTAAGAACATTTGATCAAAGAACGGCGCACCAATAGAAATAGAGCCTAAACCAAGTTGTTTGTGAACGAGTGGTAACAACGTTCCTAAGAATACAACGCAAAGTGCGGTCATTAATAAGATATTATTCAATAACAACATACTTTCACGTGAATAGCGTTCTGCATTATCACGAGAACGAATTTGACTGCCTTTATACGCATAGAGTGCAAGCGAACCGCCAATTACCACAACGAGGTAAGCCAAAATATACAAACCACGAGTTGGATCCGATGCAAATGCGTGAACTGAAACTAAGATACCAGAACGAACTAAGAAGGTGCCGAGCAGACAAAGTGAAAAGGCTAAAATCGCAAGTAATACCGTCCAAGCTTTGAAAGAACCTCGTTTTTCTGTCACAGAAAGAGAGTGAATCAATGCAGTACCAGCAAGCCACGGCATAAACGATGAGTTTTCTACTGGATCCCAGAACCACCAGCCCCCCCAGCCAAGCTCATAATAAGCCCACCAAGAACCGAGTACGATACCTAAAGTTAAAAACACCCAAGCAGCAAGCGTCCAAGGACGTGACCAACGCGCCCAAGCTGAATCTAATTTTCCAGTCATTAAGGATGCTATCGCAAACGCAAATGCCACCGAAAAACCCACATAGCCCATATAAAGTAATGGAGGGTGGAAAATCAAGCCTACATCTTGCAACATTGGGTTAAGTTCTTTTCCATCTACTGGGAAATCTGGGAAAGTACGCGTAAAAGGATTTGAAGTGAACAAGACGAACAATACAAAACCGACGCTAATAATCCCCATAATACCAAGCACGCGAGCAACCGCTTCTTGGGGTAAATGTTTACTCAATAAAGCAACGGCAAATGACCAAACCGCCAGTAACCAAATCCACAGTAACAAAGAGCCTTCATGGGAACCCCATACCGCAGATAAACGATAATAAATGGGTAAAGTAGTATTAGAATTATTTACAATATATTGCACGCTAAAATCATTGACTGCGAATAAGTAAAATAGCGCAGCAAAAGCAATGCTTAGGCTTGCAAATAAACCATAAGTCATTGGGCGAGCTAATGCCATTAATTGTGCATTGCCCTTTTCCGCCCCCCACAAAGGGAAAATCGCCAACATAAGCGATACAGCTAAACTTAAAGCCAGCGCATAATTTCCTAATTCAGCAATCATTTTGCGCCTTCTTTTTCTTGACGATCACGCTCACTTTCGCCTTTTAAATCTGCTGCCTTAATCCCCATTGGTTTATGTACTTTTTGCATTTTTTCGCCTAATTCTGGCGGCACATAATTTTCATCGTGTTTAGCCAATACTTCTGTCGCGCTTAAAACCGCTGACTGAGTTAATACGCCTTGAGCCACAATCCCCTGCCCTTCACGGAAAAGATCTGGCAAAATGCCTTCATATTCAACAGTGATCGCAGGACCAATATCATTTAAATCGAACCGCACTTTTAAGCTTTTTGGATCACGCACTACCGTGCCTTCAACCACCATACCGCCAACACGAATACGCTGCCCCACTTCAGGTTTTTGATTCGGATTATTATCCTTACCTTGAATCACTTCAGATGGCGTATAAAACAAGTCGATATTTTGACGTAATGCATACAGCATCAATCCACTTGCAATAGCAATGCCAAGCACAACAAAAATGACTAATTTAAATCTGGATTTACGTCTTGGATTCATAGTGTGTTCCCCTTATTTGCTTGTTGTAAACGTTCTTCGCGTTGTTGCTCACGCAATACATTTTGTAACACTGTCTTGCGTTGTTTTACACTTTGAACAATTAAGGCAATAACTGCCACTAAACTTACTGCATAGGATAACCATACGTAAAAACCGTAGCCACCCATATTAAAAAAATCACTCCAAGTTTGGAAAAACATAAAATATTCCTTATAAAAAATCGCTAAAAAACTAACCGCACTTTATTTCAGTGTTTGAGCTAATGCTTTAACCCAAGGACGTTTTGCATCTTCTTTCAATAATTCCACGCGATAACGCACTAAAGTAAGCCAAATATACAAGGTCAAAAAACCGAAGATACACAAAATTAATGGAACCAACATTGGGATTGCAATGGATGGTTTTTCCAGTTTAGTGATACTCGCACCTTGATGTAACGTGTTCCACCATTCCACCGAAAAATGAATAATCGGTAAAATCACGACCGTTGTAATGCATAAAATCCCCGCCGCTTTTGCGCCTATGTTACGATCTGAAAAAGCAGAATAAAGGGCTAAGATACCAAGATAAAGAAAGAATAAAATCAATTCTGCAGTTAAGCGAGCATCCCACACCCACCAAGTACCCCACATTGGTTTCCCCCAAATCGCGCCAGTCACAAGCGATAAGAAAGTAAACAATGCACCAATTGGCGCCATTGCAATCATTGCGAGATGAGCTTGCTTAATTTGCCACACTAGGGCAACCACAGCTGCAATCGCCATTGAACCGTACACACCCATTGACCAAATCGCTGTCGGCACATGTACATACATAATTCGGAAACTATTGCCCTGTTGGTAATCTGCTGGGGCGAATGCTAAGCCCCATACAATGCCAACACCGAGTAAGATAAGCGTTAAAAATGCAAATAACGGACTCAATTTACCGCAGATACGATATTGAGTTTCAGGTTTTGCATAAGGATGTAACCACTTCCACATAAAAAAGATCCTTAAAAATTAAAGAGAAAAACCACCGCACTTTTATACAATGAAATAAAATTAATTATCTAAACTAATTCGCAACGCTGCCGCGATAGCAAAAGGCGAAAGCGTTACTGCACCAACCATCATGGCACCTAAAATCGCCAGTTGTCCCCCATAAGGCACATTTAATCCTGCTGCTTCTAGTATTGATGAAGCAAAAATTAAAACAGGAATAAACAACGGAACAACAAGCAAACTCAACAACACGCCACCTTTTCGCAATCCCACCGTTAAAGCGACGCCAATAGCACCGATACAGCTCAATACAGGAGTGCCCAGTAACAATGTCAAAACCAATGCCCACCAAATATTGACCTCAAGAGAAAGCAACAAAGCGGCAATAGGTGATAGCAAAATAAGTGGCAAACCAGTGAGCAACCAATGTGCAACGACTTTAGCCAAAGCTGTCATTGGCAAAGGCTGTGCGGTTAGCATTAATTGTTCAAGAGAGCCATCAATAAAATCATCACGGAATAAACGTTCAAAAGAAAGCAATGCTGAAAGTAATGCAGCTACCCATGCGATACCCGGTGCGATACGGGAAAGTAATTTAGGCTCTGGCCCAATAACAAGCGGAAACAAAGTAATCACAAGCAAAAAGAACCATAGCGGATTTAAAATCTCCGCATTTTTGCGCATCGCAATTTGAAGTTCTCGTTTAATTATCTCTAAAAAAATCATTAAGTTATTCCGCTTTATAAGCCGCTAAATTCAATTTTTGCAGATGAGAACTTGGCACTTCTTGGTGGCTGGTCAATAACACAATACCTCCACGTTGAGCATGCTCATCAAAAAGTGCGGTTAGAATTTCCACGCCTTTTTTATCAATCGCAGTAAAGGGTTCATCTAAAATCCATAAGGGTGCTTGAGACAGCCATAAGCGACCTAACGCGATACGCTTTTGTTGTCCTGCAGAAAGTTGTGCGGCGGGCAAATCTTCACGCCCTAATAATCCCACTTTCTCAAGCAAATCCCACAACATATCAGTGTTTTGTTCAGCTTGACTAATTCGTTGATAAAACTGCAAATTTTCCCACGCCGTTAGCTCTGGTTTAACGCCTAAAAGATGTCCTAAATAAAGCAAATTCTGATGATACTGTTCACGTTGTTTAGAAATTGCTTCAGCATCCCACCGCACTTCGCCTTCTAAAGGTTGGGCTAAACCAGCAAGAATACGTAACAAGCTCGTTTTACCTATGCCGTTATGCCCTTCAATTTGTACAAAATCACCGCTATTAAAATCGCAAGTCAAAGCACGAAAAAGTACGCGCTCACCACGTTGGCAGGATAAATTTTGCAGAGATAACTTGTGTTGCTCAAACATAATTACAGAGGGAAAATAGAAAGTGGTGGTATTCTAATATTTGATGAAATTTTCGCAACTCAAACGCATAACTCTTTAGAAGTAGATCGATAGGTTTATTGATTTAAAACAAAATTTAATAAATTCACTTTTTAAAAAAGGAAAAACATTTAATGATCTAAATCAATTTTTTTGCTATTATTTGCTCAATTTTGGTTATAGACCAAAACCTCAACGAAATCTGTTTTTAACAATAGAAGGAATACATTATGTCTTACACTCTCCCTGAATTAGGCTATGCCTACAATGCGTTAGAACCACATTTTGATGCGCAAACAATGGAAATCCATCATAGTAAACACCACCAAGCTTACGTAAACAATGCAAATGCTGCATTAGAAGGTTTACCTGCTGAATTAGTAGAAATGTATCCGGGTCATTTAATTTCTAACCTTGATAAAATTCCTGCAGAAAAACGTGGAGCATTACGTAATAATGCTGGTGGCCACACAAACCACAGTTTATTTTGGAAAAGCTTGAAAAAAGGTACTACTTTACAAGGCGCATTAAAAGATGCGATTGAACGCGATTTCGGTTCTGTAGATGCATTTAAAGCAGAGTTTGAAAAAGCAGCAGCAACTCGTTTCGGTTCAGGCTGGGCATGGTTAGTATTAACCGCTGAAGGTAAATTAGCCGTTGTATCAACAGCAAACCAAGATAACCCATTAATGGGTAAAGAAGTGGCAGGTTGTGAGGGTTTCCCACTTTTAGGTTTAGACGTTTGGGAACACGCTTACTACTTAAAATTCCAAAACCGCCGTCCAGACTACATTAAAGAATTCTGGAATGTGGTAAACTGGGATTTCGTTGCAGAACGTTTTGAACAAAAAAACAGCACACTGTAACTGTGCAAAATAATAAACATAGGAAAACCTAGCAAAAGTTAGGTTTTTCTGCTTTCCTCTCTATAACTTTTCTTTTGCAATCTTTTTTATCAAATCTGTATCTTTTACAGGCTTATTATTTATAGGCATTTATCAATGTTATTTTCCATAAACAAAGTATTATTAAAATTCAATAAATAATGAAGAAATGTAAAGCTTCTTTAGTGAGGTCAAAAAGAATGTTACTATGGCAAAATTTTAAGTTATTAAAAATAGAATTTATCACTATTTTTTATAACTATTTTTATGACCACATTAAAGTTAAGCCAAAGAAATGTGTTGCTATAAATAACAAAACTTAATCTTTAAATTAAACAAATCTAACTTTTTAAGGTCATATAAAACTGATTGAACTTTTTATTTATAAACGAGATTTTAATGAATCAAAATCTAATTGAAGTTAAGAATCTCACCTTTAAACGCGGTGATCGCGTGATTTACGATAACCTGAATTTGCAAGTAAAAAAGGGAAAAATCACTGCGATCATGGGGCCGTCGGGGATTGGTAAAACCACCTTACTTAAATTGATCGGTGGGCAACTAATGCCAGAGCAAGGTGAAATTTTGTTTGATGGACAAGATATTTGTCGTCTATCTAATCGTGAACTGTACGAAGTACGCAAGCGGATGGGGATGTTATTCCAATCAGGTGCACTTTTTACGGATATTTCTACTTTTGATAATGTCGCCTTTCCAATTCGTGAACATACGCATTTGCCTGAAAGTTTAATTCGTCAAATCGTGTTGATGAAATTGGAGGCGGTTGGGTTGCGAGGTGCTGCCGCATTGATGCCTTCAGAACTTTCCGGTGGTATGGCTCGTCGAGCTGCATTATCGCGTGCTATTGCGCTTGACCCTGATTTAATTATGTTTGATGAGCCATTTACGGGGCAAGATCCGATTAGTATGGGCGTAATTTTAAGCCTGATTAAACGATTAAATGAAGCGTTAAATTTGACTTCTATCGTAGTGTCACATGATGTGGAGGAAGTATTGAGTATTGCAGATTATGCCTATATTATTGCAGACCAAAAAGTCATCGCAGAAGGAACATCTGAGCAGCTTTTACAAAGCCAAGATCCGCGAGTGGTGCAATTCTTAAAAGGTGAATCTGATGGTCCTGTGCGCTTTAAGTACCCAGCGCAAGATTATATGAAGGAATTGTTTGAATGATCGTCAATTTTATTTCTGCTTTTGGAAAACAGGTGATCGACTTTTTCCGTGCATTGGGGCGAGCAGGCTTTATGTTATTTGGCGCATTGATCGGCAAGCCACAAATTCGTAAGCATTTTCCTTTGCTTGTGAAGCAAATGCATATTTTAGGTGTCCAATCGTTACTCATTATTTTGTTGTCCGGTTTATTTATTGGAATGGTATTAGGACTACAAGGTTATGTCGTATTAGTTGATTTTTCTGCTGAAACAAGTTTAGGTCAGTTGGTGGCACTTTCTCTTTTGCGAGAATTAGGGCCTGTTGTTACCGCACTTTTATTTGCTGGTCGAGCAGGTTCTGCATTGACGGCTGAAATAGGCTTAATGAAAGCCACTGAACAACTTTCTAGTCTTGAAATGATGGCTGTTGATCCTTTACGTCGAGTGATTGCACCTCGTTTTTGGGCAGGAGTTATTTCCATGCCAATTTTGTCAATCTTGTTTATCGCGATTGGTATTTGGGGCGGTTCCTTAGTTGGTGTGGATTGGAAAGGTGTTGATTCAGGCAGCTTTTGGTCTGTTATGCAAAATTCCGTGAGTTGGAGCTATGATATTTTAAATGGCTTTATTAAAGCGGTTTTCTTTGCTGTAGCCGTAACTTGGATTGCGCTTTTTAATGGTTATGATTGTATGCCAACATCAGAAGGTATCAGCCAAGCTACAACACGAACAGTTGTGCACGCTTCACTTGTTGTTCTAGGATTAGATTTTATTTTGACTGCTATTATGTTTGGTGCAAGTTAAGGATTTTTTATGAGACAAACAATTAAATATGAATTTTGGGTCGGGTTATTTTTATTACTTGGTATTGGTGCCTTAGTTTTTTTAGGTTTACGCGTAGCTAATGTACAAGGTTTTGCTGAGACGAAATCTTATACCGTGACGGCAATTTTTAATAATATTGGCGGACTTAAAGTGCGCGCACCACTAAAAATTGGAGGCGTAGTAATTGGGCGTGTGAGTGCTATTACGCTTGATGAAAAAAGCTATTTACCAAAAGTAAGTATTGCGATTAATCAAGAATATAATGAAATCCCAGAAAACAGTTCTTTATCAATTAAAACATCAGGTTTATTAGGTGAGCAATATATTGCCTTGACAATAGGTTTTGATGATGGAGATACAGCAATGCTTAAAAATGGTAGCCAAATTCAAGACACTACATCAGCTATAGTATTGGAAGATTTAATTGGGCAATTCTTATACGGAAGTAAAAAATCAGACGGCAATGAAAAATCAGAATCCGCAGAATAATAGGTTAAATTTTATAAATTAGGAGATTGATAATGAACCTTACTCAACTAAAAAAATGGTTTACTATTTTAACTTTCGTATTAACCGCACTTTTGGTTACACGAACAGCTATTGCAGAAACAAGTCCTTATGTTTTAATGCAGCAAGCGTCAGATAAACTATTTTCTGATATACAAGCTAATCAAAGTAAAATTAAACAAGATCCAAATTATTTACGTACTATTGTTCGTAATGATTTATTGCCTTATGTAAACTTAGAATATGCAGGTTCTAAAGTATTAGGTTCATACTACAAATCAACCTCTACAGAACAACGAGAAAAATTTTTCAAGACTTTTGGTGAATTGATTGAGCAAAAGTACGCACAAACATTAACAAATTATTCTAATCAAAAAATTCAAATTGAATCAGAAAAAGAATTAGGCGATAACAATTTTGTAAATATTCGCGTAAGTATTATTCAAACTAATGGCGCTGCTCCGATCCTATTAGATTTTAAATGGCGTAAAGGCAATAAAAGTGGGGAATGGAAAGCCTACGATATGGCAGCAGCAGGCGTAAGTATGCTGGAAGATACGATAAAAAATTGGGTTGGTATTTTAAACAAACAAGGTATTGATACATTAATCACAAAAATGCAACAATCTGCCTCACAACCTATAATTTTCAATCAATAAATGAATAACTATGCTAAATTGGGATTTGCAAAAAAATAATGATAAAATAACGCTCTTTTTGTTTGGGGAACTATCTCGCTGCACCTTGTTACCAATGTGGCAGCAACGTGGCGTTTTTTTGTCAGAAAGTACACTTGATAAAACTATTGTTGAATGGAATTTATCTGGTCTTCAGCATATTGATTCAGCTGGTTTTACAGCGCTTTGTGATTTTTTACGAGAGTGTCAAAAGATTAACAAAACAGTACGATTAGTTTATCCACCAAAACAATTATTAACCCTAGCAGATCTTGTTGGTTTATCTGATTGGATCGCAAATTTTACATAGCTTACTTAAACGGAAATTCAATGGAACTTCAAAAAATTGAACAAATTTTAAAAGACACTCTAAATATAGCAGAAGTCTATGCACAAGGTGAAAATGCACATTTTGGTGTAATTGTAGTGAGTGATGAAATTGCTGCACTATCTCGTGTAAAACAACAACAAACGATTTATGCCCCTTTAATGCCTTATTTTAGCACTGGTGAAATTCACGCTCTAACCATCAAAACTTATACCGTAGAAAAATGGAAACGCGATCGTGCATTAAACCAGTTTAATTAAGGATTTAAAAATGGATAAATTTCGTGTTTATGGGCAATCTCGTTTAAGTGGAAGTGTGAATATTTCAGGCGCAAAAAACGCCGCACTTCCAATTCTTTTTGCGGCTATTTTAGCTACAGAACCTGTTAAATTGACAAATGTTCCCGAACTTAAAGATATTGAAACAACTTTAAATATTTTGCGTCAATTAGGCGTGATTGCAAATCGTGATGAAACTGGTGCAGTTTTATTAGATGCCTCTAATATCAATCATTTCACTGCACCTTATGAATTGGTTAAAACTATGCGTGCTTCAATTTGGGCATTGGCACCTTTAGTCGCTCGTTTCCATCAAGCTCAAGTCTCATTACCTGGAGGTTGTTCTATCGGAGCTAGACCTGTTGATCTCCACATTAGCGGTTTAGAAAAATTAGGTGCGGACATCGTTCTTGAAGAAGGATATGTAAAAGCACAAGTATCAGATCGTCTTGTTGGAACTCGAATTGTAATAGAAAAAGTAAGCGTAGGCGCAACTTTATCTATTATGATGGCAGCAACCCTTGCGAAAGGAACCACCGTAATTGAAAACGCGGCTCGTGAACCTGAAATTGTAGATACCGCTGACTTCCTCAATAAAATGGGTGCAAAAATATCTGGTGCAGGCTCTGATCACATTACCATTGAAGGTGTTGAACGTTTAACTGGTTGTGAACATAGTGTTGTGCCAGATCGTATTGAAACGGGAACATTCTTAATTGCTGCAGCCATTTCGGGCGGTCGTGTTGTTTGTCAAAATACTAAAGCGGATACTTTAGATGCCGTAATTGATAAACTCCGTGAAGCTGGTGCGCAAGTTGATGTAACTGAAAATAGCATTACTTTAGATATGCTTGGTAATCGCCCTAAAGCAGTGAATATTCGTACTGCACCACATCCAGGGTTCCCAACTGATATGCAGGCTCAGTTTACCTTATTAAATATGGTGGCAGAAGGTACAAGCATTATTACTGAAACAATTTTTGAAAATCGTTTTATGCATATTCCTGAATTAATTCGCATGGGCGGTAAAGCTGAAATTGAAGGGAATACTGTGGTATGTCATGGTGTTGAACAATTGTCTGGCACAGAGGTAATAGCGACAGATTTACGCGCTTCAATCAGTTTAGTGCTTGCAGGTTGTATCGCAACGGGAGAAACCATTGTAGATCGTATTTATCATATCGATCGTGGTTATGAACATATCGAAGCTAAATTACGTGGTCTAGGTGCGAAAATTGAACGTTTTTCTGGAAGTGATGAAGCGTAATTAGGTACGCGACTTTTCTATAATAAATTACAAGTTTATTTATAATCTTAAATTTCTATTAATGCCTTTCTTTAGAAAGGCATTTTTTTACTGAAATTTTATAAGAGTAGATTGATTGCATTGTTTAGAAACATATTTTTCTACAAGAAAGTGCGGTAGATTATTTTCTTATTTTGATAGTAATCACTTATATCAATTTTTTATAACTAAAATTTATAAACCATAAATAAATAATCTTTTTTTTCATAAGTTTGTTTTTTATAATCACGCTTAGACAAACACAACACAAGGAAGAAAAAATGAAAAAATTACTTTTTACGACCGCACTTTTAACTGGAGCTATTGCTTTCTCAACGTTTTCTCACGCAGGCGAAATTGCCGATCGTGTTGAAAAAACGAAAACTTTATTAGTCGGAACAGAAGGGACTTATGCACCATTTACTTTCCATGATAAAAGTGGAAAATTAACAGGCTTTGATGTAGAGGTTATTCGTAAAGTTGCTGAAAAGCTCGGTTTGAAAGTGGAATTTAAAGAAACACAATGGGATGCAATGTATGCGGGGTTAAATGCAAAACGTTTTGATGTGATTGCAAACCAAACTAACCCAAGCCCAGAGCGTTTAAAAAAATACAGTTTCACAACGCCTTATAATTATTCTGGTGGAGTGATTGTAACAAAATCATCGGATAACAGTATTAAATCATTTGAAGATTTGAAAGGTCGTAAATCTGCACAATCTGCAACAAGTAACTGGGGTAAAGATGCAAAAGCTGCAGGTGCGCAGATTCTTGTAGTGGATGGTTTAGCACAGAGCTTAGAGCTTATTAAACAAGGCCGTGCAGAAGCAACAATTAATGATAAATTGGCTGTATTAGATTATTTTAAACAACACCCAAATTCTGGTTTAAAAATTGCTTATGATCGTGGGGATAAAACTCCGGCTGCCTTTGCTTTTTTACAAGGTGAAGATGCATTGATTACAAAATTTAATCAAGTACTTGAAGCACTTCGCCAAGATGGTACATTAAAACAGATTTCAATTGAATGGTTTGGTTATGATATTACTCAATAATTGGTTGGCGAGTCTTCCATTTATGAGTGCAGAACGAGCTGATTATGTAATCAGCTCGTTTTGGCCTATGTTGGAAGCAGCAATTTTATACACATTGCCATTGGCAGTCATTTCCTTCTTCTGTGGTTTGCTTATTGCAGTGATTGTTGCAGTTATTCGTACTTTGCCTAGTCCTAATTTACCCTTAAAATTGTTACAGGCTTTATGTCGAGTGTATATCTCTATAATTCGAGGTACACCGATGTTAGTACAAATTTTTATTATTTTTTATGGATTACCTGAAGTCGGTATTACTTTAGAGCCTTTTCCGACAGCGATTATTGCATTTTCTATTAATATTGGTGCTTATGCAGCAGAGACAGTTCGAGCTTCAATTATTGCTATACCTAAAGGGCAGTGGGAGGCCTCTTATGCGATAGGTATGAATTATCGACAAGCATTTATTCGTACAATTATGCCACAGGCTTTACGTATTTCAGTACCATCGCTTTCTAATACTTTTATTAGTACAGTGAAAGACACTTCATTGGCTTCTCTTGTTTTAGTGACAGAATTATTCCGTGTCGCACAGAATATTACGGCAGCAAACTATGAATTTATTTTAATTTATAGTGAGGCAGCTTTGATTTATTGGATTTTCTGTTTTGTTTTATCTTTCTTACAAGATCGTCTTGAAATTCGCTTATCTCACCATTTATAAGGAATGTCTATGTTAAAAGTAAGTAATATTCAGAAAAACTTTAATGGCAATCATGTGTTAAAAGGCATTGATTTTGAAATTAATAAAGGTGAAGTGGTCGCAATTTTAGGTCCTTCTGGTTCTGGAAAAACCACCTTTTTACGTTGTTTAAACTTGCTTGAACGACCAGAGCAAGGCATTTTGGAATTTACTGATGGCAGTCTAAAAATTGATTTTAGCCAGAAAATTAGTAAAGCAGATGAATTGAAGTTACGCCGACGTTCGTCAATGGTCTTTCAGCAATACAATTTATTCCCTCATCGTTCTGCCCTTGAAAATGTTATGGAGGGAATGGTTGTTGTGCAAAAACAAGATAAAGCTCAAGCTCGTGAAAAAGCACTTAGTTTGCTAGAAAAAGTAGGGCTTAAAAATAAAGCGGATTTATTTCCATCCCAACTTTCTGGCGGTCAGCAACAGCGAGTGGGGATTGCTCGAGCCCTTGCGGTAAAACCTGATATTATTTTATTAGATGAACCTACATCGGCATTAGATCCTGAATTGGTGGGCGAAGTGTTACAAACACTAAAAATGCTCGCCCAAGAAGGCTGGACAATGATTATTGTTACTCACGAAATGCAGTTTGCGAAAGATGTCGCGGATCGTGTGATTTTAATGGCGGATGGATATATTGTAGAACAAAATACAGCAGATAAATTCTTCACTTGCCCACAACACGAGCGCACTAAACAGTTCTTGTTACAAGCAAAAATACCACTTGAGCTTGATTATTATATTTAAAGTGCGGTCAATTTTTAGAGCGTTTTTTGAAACAAACTCAATAATGGATAATGTAGGCTTTAATTAAAACGTGATGGATTTCACAACTTTAGAATTAAATGCTTCTACACCTTTACATTACCAATTCACTATGCAAGAATGCTCACGTTAAAATTTAAGTCAATAGGAGTAAATAATGACTTTGGCAGCGCGTTTAAAACGAGAATTTGTTTCTGGTTGGAAACCTTTTGAGGTGGTTTGGCTTGCGCTTTTTATCATTGCGCAAATTTGGGCTTATGTACAAACACCTGATTCTTGGTTAGCAATGATTTCTGGTATTTCCGGTATTTTGTGCGTGGTATTGGTAAGTAAAGGTAAAATTAGTAATTATTTCTTTGGATTGATTTTTGCCTATACTTATTTTTATGTTGCTTGGGGATCGAATTTCTTAGGCGAAATGAATACTGTACTTTACGTATATTTGCCCTCTCAATTTATTGGTTACTTTATGTGGAAAGCCAATATGCAAAATAGCGATGGTGGAGAAAGCGTGATTGCAAAAGCATTAACTGTTAAAGGATGGATGACATTAATTGTTATGACTACGGTTGGCACTTTGCTTTTTGTTCAAGCATTACAAGCTGCTGGTGGTAGTTCAACAGGTTTAGATGGTCTAACTACAATTATTACGGTTGCGGCACAGATTTTAATGATTTTACGTTATCGTGAACAGTGGTTGTTATGGATTGGATTAAATATTCTTTCTATTTTCTTATGGGCAGAGACACCTGCAATATACTTAATGTATTCAGCCTACTTACTTAACTCGTTGTATGGTTATTATAACTGGACGAAATTAGTTAAGCGTACTAACTAAATATAAAAACAGTAAATAGCTTATAAAAAATCCCCGTTAAATGATAAATTTAACGGGGATTTTTTTACTTCAAAAACATCAAGTTATATCATAACCAAATAAAAATATTTCATTTTTTTACCGCACTTATTGCAGAACCAAGAATTACTTCACAGATTTTTTGTGATTTTCATAGGCTGCTTTTACAAAGCCTGCAAACAACGGATGACCATCACGAGGCGTAGAAGTAAATTCTGGATGGAATTGACAAGCGACAAACCAAGGATGATTTGGCACTTCGATAATTTCTACCAATTTTTTATCTGCAGATAATCCAGTTACTTTCAATCCTGCTTTTTCAATTTGTGGAAGCAAGGTATTGTTCACTTCATAGCGATGACGATGACGTTCTTCAATGGTTTCTTTGCCATAAAGCTCACGAGCGTGGCTACCTGATACCAAATGACATTGTTGTGCGCCTAAACGCATTGTTCCGCCAAGATCTGATTCATCGGTACGCACTTCAGTATTACCCTCCGCATCTTGCCATTCTGTGATTAATGCCACCACAGGTTGTTCACAATCTTTATCAAATTCAGATGAATTGGCTTTAGTTAAACCCGCTACATTACGTGCATATTCAATCAATGCGATCTGCATACCTAAGCAAATACCCAAGTAAGGAATTTTGTTTTCTCGTGCATATTGTGCGGTACGAATTTTACCCTCTACACCACGATAACCAAATCCCCCTGGAACAAGAATGCCATCAACGCCTTTTAATACTTCAACACCTTTGGTTTCAACATCTTGGGAATCAATATATTTAATGCTTACACTTAAACGGTTCGTTAAACCTGCGTGTTTTAAGGCTTCATTTACTGATTTATAGGCATCGGGTAACTCAGTGTATTTACCTACCATACCGATGGTTACTTCTCCCACTGGATTGGCTTGCTTGTAAAGCACTTGCTCCCATTCAGTAAGATCTGCTTCAGGGCAAGTTAAACGGAAACGTTCACAGACAAAATCATCTAAACCTTGAGATTTTAATAATGCGGGGATTTGATAAATTGAATTCACATCTTTTAATGAAATGACTGCACGTTCTGCAACATTACAAAATAAAGCAATTTTCGCACGTTCATTTGGTGGAATCATACGATCTGAACGGCAAATCAACACATCAGGTTGAATACCAATAGAAAGCAATTCTTTTACCGAATGCTGGGTTGGTTTAGTTTTTACTTCACCCGCCGTTGGGATGTAAGGCACCAAGGTTAAATGCATAAATAACGTATGTTCACGACCAACTTGAACGGCTAATTGACGTAATGCTTCTAAGAATGGAAGTGATTCAATATCCCCAACAGTGCCGCCCACTTCAACAATCACAACGTCGTGACCTTGAGCACCAGCAATGACGCGATCTTTAATTTCATTCGTGATATGTGGAATCACTTGAATTGTTGCACCAAGATAATCGCCACGACGCTCTTTACGTAATACTTCAGAATAAATTTTACCTGTAGTGAAGTTATTACGTTTGGTCATTTTCGTGCGGATGAAACGCTCATAATGACCTAAATCTAAATCTGTTTCTGCACCATCTTGAGTAACGAAAACTTCCCCGTGTTGGGTTGGGCTCATCGTACCAGGATCCACATTAATATATGGATCTAACTTCATAATGGTTACGTTTAAACCACGTGCTTCTAAAATTGCCGCCAATGATGCTGCCGCAATGCCTTTACCTAACGATGAAACCACACCGCCAGTGACGAAAATATAATTTGTAGCCATAGGGAACCTAATCTGTATTGGAATATAAATGATTATAGCTAATCATCTTACAGACAAAATCAACCAAAAGTGCGGTCAAAAATCGAAGATAATTAGCTATCAAAGACGGGATGGTAGTTTACCTGATTTGCGCAATGAACTCAATGCTAGTTTTGGCTTAATCCTTTTTATCCTTGGAAAGGATCAACAATTACATTACAAATGTTGAATGATAAATTAAGTATTAAATGCCACTACATACTTATTCAAGCAGTTAAAAACATCAAGAGATGATGTTGGTTGAGACAAATATTAAAATATGATCTTACACAATGAAATTAATCATCTTTAAAACAAAAATTATTGCAAAAATGTCAATTTGATCTAAATCAATTAAATGAAATATAACAAATAAGCCCTATTTTTGTATTTATATCAAAAATGTGATCTATATAGCATTTTTTACTATTTTTTATCCTTATGTTTAGTAGTAGAATAGCCGCCAATTTGGATTATCTCTATAATAACTGGTGTTTTTTTAACCTTTAAAAATAATTATGTAGATAAGTCAATATAAACTTAGCTGATTGGAGTTGAGTAATTAGGGATTATTTAAGGCATCGCCTTGTTAATCATTGTTGGAACTAATGTTGTTTATACAAAGGAGTTGAGAATGTTAGACGTTGTTGATCTTTCTCGCTTGCAGTTTGCTTTAACTGCGTTGTATCACTTCATTTTCGTGCCGCTAACATTGGGTTTATCCTTTATTCTTGTAATTATGGAAACTATTTATGTGGCGACAGGTAAAGAAGTTTATAAAGATATGACAAAATTTTGGGGAAAGTTATTTGGTATTAACTTTGCCCTTGGGGTGACCACCGGTATTATTATGGAATTCCAATTTGGTACTAACTGGTCTTATTATTCTCATTACGTGGGGGATATTTTTGGTGCGCCACTTGCTATTGAAGCGTTACTTGCCTTCTTCTTAGAATCCACTTTTGTGGGGTTATTTTTCTTCGGTTGGGATCGTTTATCAAAAGGAAAACACTTATTAGCAACTTATTGTGTGGCTTTCGGTTCTAATTTATCTGCTATGTGGATTTTGGTTGCAAATGGCTGGATGCAAGCACCAACAGGTTCAGAATTTAATTTTGAAACTGTACGTATGGAAATGACTAACTTCTTAGATCTTTGGTTAAACCCTGTTGCACAAAGTAAATTCTTACATACTCTTTCTGCAGGTTATGTGACAGGCGCATTTTTTGTTTTAGCCATTAGCTCATACTTTTTACTAAAAGGTCGTGATTTTGAATTTGCAAAACGTTCTTTCTCCGTAGCTGCTACTTTTGGATTTATCGCCTCTATTTCAGTGCTAATTCTTGGTGATGAATCTGGTTATGATATTGGTAAAGCACAACCAGTAAAATTAGCCGCAATGGAAGCTGAATTTGAAACTCACGCAGCACCTGCTCCATTCCTTCCAGTAGCAATTCCAAATACGGCTGAAATGAAAAATGATTTTGCGATTGAAATTCCTTATCTTGGCGGTGTAATAGCAACTCGTTCAATTGATAAAGAAATTATAGGTCTAAAAGATCTTCAAGCATTAAATGAAACTCGTGTACGTAGTGGTATCCGTGCTTATGAATTATTTACTCAACTACGAGCTGAGAAAAAAGCAAATGGTCAAGTAAATGAAGAAACCAAAGCACAATTCAATGAAGTTAAAAAAGATCTTGGTTTCGGTTTATTATTAAAACGCTATACAAACAATGTTGTTGATGCGACAGAAGAACAAATTAAACAAGCCGCTCGTGATACTATTCCAAATGTAGGCCCTAATTTTTGGGCATTCCGTGCAATGATTGCCGCTGGTGGTTTAATTGCTTTACTTACATTCGGCGCATTTGTTCAAAATTTACGTAATAAAGTCACTCAAATTCCATTATTGTTAAAAGTTCTTTTATGGGGATTGCCATTACCTTGGATTGCCATTGAGTGCGGTTGGTTCTTAGCAGAATATGGTCGTCAGCCTTGGGCTATTTACGAGATCTTACCTGTTGGCGTATCCGCTTCTAATTTAAGTACAGGCGATTTATGGTTCTCCATTGGTTTAATTTGTGCGCTTTATCTTGCGTTCATTATTGTTGAGATGTATTTGATGTTTAAATATGCGCGTTTGGGTCCAAGTGCGTTAAAAACCGGCAAATACTACTTTGAACAATCAGCTAAATAAGTAGGAGATAAATTATGATTGATTATGAATTTCTACGTTTTATTTGGTGGGTGTTAGTTATTGTATTATTGATTGGCTTCTCTGTAACTGATGGATTTGATATGGGCGTGACCGCACTTTTACCTGTAATAGGTAAAAAAGAAGTGGAACGCCGCATTATGATCAACACTATTGCTCCCCATTGGGATGGTAACCAAGTTTGGTTATTAACTGCAGGTGGTGCAATATTTGCAGCTTGGCCAATTGTATATGCAGTATCTTTCTCAGGTTTTTACATTGCATTAGTATTAGTCTTGGCAGCGTTATTCTTACGTCCATTGGGTTTTGAATATCGTGCAAAAATTGATAATCCAACTTGGCGTTCTGTTTGGGACTGGGGATTATTCGCAGGTGGTTTTGTACCAGCATTAGTATTTGGCGTGGCTTTTGGTAATTTATTACAAGGCGTTCCATTCCATTTTAACGAATTAACTCAAGTGACTTATACAGGTTCATTTTTTGAGCTATTAAATCCATTCGCATTATTATGTGGTGTTATTAGCTTATCAATGCTTGTCACTCACGGCGCAAACTGGTTACAAATGAAAACCACTGAAGCCTTACGTGATCGTGCTCGTTCAGTAAGTCAAATTGGTTCTATTGTGACTTTAATTGCATTCGTATTAGCTGGCGTATGGTTATATTCTAAAGATGGTTATGTAGTTACTAGCACTATCGATCATTTCGCTCCATCGTCTCCAATGAATAAAGAAGTTGCTGTAGAAACTGGCGCGTGGTTTAGAAATTTCAATGAAATGCCAATTCTTTGGATTTTCCCTGCGTTAGCTGTAGTTGCTGCATTATTAAATGCTGCATTTTCTAAAGCGAATCGTTGTGGTTTTGCATTTTTCTTCTCTGCATTAACAATGGCTGGTGTGATTATTACTGCAGCAGTATCAATGTTCCCATTTGTGATGCCTTCAAGTTCACATCCTGAACAAAGTTTATTAATGTGGGATTCGACTTCAAGTGAATTAACATTAACATTAATGCTGATTTTTGCAGTTGTTTTTGTGGTCATTGCTTTAGCTTATACTATTTGGTCTTACTCAAAAATGTTTGGTCGTTTAGATGCTAATTTCATTGATAAAAATAAACACTCATTATACTAAGGAGAAATAGAATGTTATATGCGATTTGGGTAGTGGGTGTATTGTTTGCAATTTGGGCTAGCGCAAAATGCACCATCAATAAAGAAAAAAAAGGTAAATTTGAGGAATAAATTATTTAAGAATTTTACCGACTAAATAAAAGGGTTCAGATCATAATGAACCCTTTTTAACTTTTCTCATTTATCTTTTTCTCAACAACAATGGAAAATAATTTTACGAATTTCTATGCTAGAATATTTACCAAAATTTCCATTTTTTTAACCGCACTTTATGACATTACAACTCAATACCATTGCTCTATTACTAGTGATACTTCTTATTCTTGGCGTATTAAGCAACAACAGCGCAATTACCATTTCTGCTGCCGTATTACTTATCATGCAACAAACTTTTTTATCTTCTCATATTCCTTTGCTCGAAAAATATGGCGTTAAAATTGGTATCATTATTTTAACCATTGGGGTTTTAAGTCCCTTAGTTTCAGGGAAAATTCAGTTGCCTGATTTATCAGGTTTTCTTAGTTGGAAAATGGCTCTTTCCATTTCTGTTGGTGTGCTTGTGGCATGGCTTGCAGGAAAAGGTGTGCCTTTAATGGGAGAACAACCGATTTTAGTCACTGGCTTGCTTATCGGCACAATTATTGGTGTAGCATTTTTAGGTGGAATTCCCGTTGGCCCACTTATTGCTGCAGGTATATTAGCTTTATTTTTAGGGAAAATTTAAATGAAAAACAAATACCTTACTCTTGTTGCTTTAAGCGGATTCTTCTGTGTCGCACTAGGCGCATTTGCAGCGCATGGCTTAAGCCATATATTAGAAGCCAAAGCATTATCATGGATTGATACGGGGTTACAATATCAAATGTTCCATACCATTGCAGTACTTGCCGTTGCATTATCTGCTTTACGTGACAACAAATTCGCCCGATTATCCATGTCTTCTTGGTTAATTGGAATCTTATTATTTAGTGGAAGTTTATACGCACTTGCTTTCGAAGCAAGCAATGTAATTGTATGGATTACGCCTATTGGCGGCACTTTATTTTTAATCGGATGGATTAGCTTAGCTTACGGAAGTTTCAAAAGTAAATCGCTATGAAAAACAGCTCGGTAAAACACACATTAACTGCCTTACAACAATCTCTTTTTTCTCAATTAAATGACATCATGCTGGTGGATCAACGTCGCTTATCCGCCCGCATTCGTGGTATTGGAAAAATTAAAAGCCAAGAGGCTCAACAAGCCATTGCCACTGAAATCCAACAGCAAATTGAACAAGCTAGATTACGTGTAGAACAACGGAAAAGTGCGGTACAAAATCCGATTGTTTTTCCAGAGAGTTTGCCGGTTAGCCAACGCAAAGTCGAAATTCAAAAACTGCTTTCTGAACATCAGATCATCGTGGTGGCAGGGGAAACTGGTTCAGGTAAAACCACCCAATTGCCGAAAATGTGTTTGGAATTAGGTTTCGGCAATTTAGGCATGATTGGTCATACCCAGCCACGCCGTATTGCTGCTCGTTCGGTGGCGGCGCGTATTGCGGAAGAACTGGAAACGGAGCTTGGTGGTTTAGTCGGTTATAAGGTTCGTTTTAACGATCAGATCAGTGATGATACACAAATCAAATTGATGACTGACGGGATTCTGCTAGCAGAAATTCAAAACGATCGTTTTCTCAATCAATATTCTTGTTTGATTATCGATGAAGCCCACGAACGTAGCCTAAATAACGATTTTATTCTCGGTTATCTGAAACAGCTTTTGCCACGTCGTCGTGATTTAAAACTTATTATCACTTCTGCAACCATTGATGTGGAACGCTTTTCTAAACACTTTAACAATGCGCCGATTATTGAAGTCTCAGGCAGAACCTATCCTGTTGAAGTGCGTTATCGTCCCGTAGTGGAAGAAGACGATCAAGATCAGCTACTAGGTATTCTTAATGCGGTGGATGAATTGCAAGCAGAAGGTCGAGGCGGTATCTTGATCTTTATGAACGGTGAACGGGAAATTCGTGATACTGCCGAAGCCTTGCAAAAGCAAAATCTAAAACACACGGAAATTCTACCGCTCTTTGCTCGATTGTCTGCGCAAGAACAAAATAAAATTTTCCATCCAAGCGGTTTAAATCGCATTGTATTAGCGACCAACGTCGCAGAAACCTCATTGACCGTACCTGGTATTAAGTATGTGATTGACCCAGGTACAGCACGCATTTCCCGTTATAGCTATCGCACCAAAGTACAACGTTTACCGATTGAACCCATTTCACAGGCATCCGCTAATCAGCGTAAAGGTCGTTGTGGTCGCGTAAGTGAAGGGATTTGTATTCGTTTATATTCGGAAGAGGATTTTAATTCTCGTCCAGAGTTTACCGATCCTGAAATTCTACGCACCAATTTAGCCTCCGTTATTTTGCAAATGACGGCATTGGGTTTGGATGATATTGAAGCGTTCCCTTTTGTAGATGCACCAGATAAACGGCACATTCAAGATGGCGTGAAGTTGTTGGAAGAGTTGGGAGCGTTTGAAACTGTTCAAACTAAATCGGGTGAAAAACGCCTATTAACTAGAGTTGGTCTCCAACTCGCTCAACTTCCAGTCGATCCGCGCCTTGCCAAAATGATCCTAAGTGCGGTCAATTTTGGCTGCGTTTATGAAATGATGATCATCGTCTCTGCGTTATCCATTCAAGATCCGCGCGAACGACCACAAGAAAAACAGCAAGCTTCCGATGAAAAACATCGTCGTTTTGCCGATAAAAAATCAGATTTCTTGGCTTTCCTCAATCTTTGGCGTTATCTACAAGAACAACAAAAAGCATTGAGTAAAAACCAATTCCGTCGTCAGTGCCAAAAGGATTTCTTAAATTATTTACGCATTCGTGAATGGCAGGATATTTATCATCAAATTCGTTTAACCGTGCGTGAAATGGGCTTGCCGATTAATTCCGAAAAAGCAGAATATCAGCAAATTCATACCGCACTTTTAAGCGGTTTGCTTTCTCATATCGGTTTAAAAGAAGCGGAGAAACAACAATATCTTAGCGCACGTAATGCCCATTTTGCAATTTTCCCCAATTCTGTGCTTTTCAAAAAACAACCGAAATGGGTGATGGCGGCAGAGTTAGTGGAAACCTCCAAACTTTGGGGGCGTATGGTGGCAGAAATCGAGCCAGAATGGATTGAGCCACTTGCCGAGCATCTCATTAAAAAATCCTATTCAGAACCGCGTTGGTCAAAATCCCGTGGCGCCGTGATTGCAGATGAAAAAGTCACGCTTTACGGTGTGCCGATTGTGGCTGCGAGACCAGTGAATTACGGTGCTATTGATCCAAGGGTAAGCCGTGAGATTTTTATTCAATCTGCCTTGGTGGAAGGGGGTTGGAATACCAAGCATAAATTCTTCAAAGAAAATCAAAGGCTCGTTCGAGAAGTAGAAGAATTGGAACACAAAAGCCGCCGCCGCGATATTTTGGTGGATGATCGCACGCTTTTTGAATTTTACGATCAGCGTATTGGCACGGAAGTGGTTTCCCAGAAGCATTTTGATACGTGGTGGAAAAAGGCACAGCAAAAAGATTCTGAATTGCTTAATTTTGAACGTTCATTTTTGATCAATGATGATGCGGAACAAGTGAGCAAGCTGGATTTCCCGAATTTCTGGCATCAAGGTAATTTAAAACTCAAATTGACTTATCAGTTTGAACCAGGTACCGATGCGGACGGCGTGACAGTACATATTCCATTGCCATTGCTCAACCAAGTGGAAATGACAGGCTTTGACTGGCAAATTCCAGGCTTGCGTGAAGAGTTGGTGATTGCGCTGATTAAATCACTGCCGAAATCTTATCGCCGTAACTTCGTACCAGCACCTAATTATGCTCAAGCTTTTTTAAGTCGTTCGGTGCCGTTGGAAAAGCCATTATTGGATACGCTGATTTATGAATTGCGTCGTATGACGGGCGTTACTGTAGAAGCGGAACATTGGAATTGGGAACAGATTCCAAGCCATCTGAAAATGACGTTCCGTGTGGTGGGTGAAAACGCTAAGAAAATCGCAGAATCCATGAATTTGGATGAGCTGAAATTCAACTTAAAAGATCGTGTGCAGGAAAGTATTTCTGCTGTTGCAGATGATGGCATTGAGCAAAGCGGGCTGCATATTTGGAGTTTTGCAGATTTACCACAATGTTACGAACAAAAACAACGTGGTTTCAGCGTCAAAGCATTCCCTGCTATTGTAGATGAAAAAGATGCCGTAGGTATCAAACTGTTTGAAACAGAGTTTGAGCAATCGGTGGCGATGCAACAAGGTTTACGTCGTTTGTTATTGCTCAATGTGCCATCACCAATTAAATATCTTCATGAAAAATTGCCGAATAAGGCTAAATTGGGTCTGTATTTTACTCCGTTCGGTCGCGTATTGGATTTGATCGATGACTGTATTGCTTGTGCGGTGGATAAACTGATTGCCGATTTTGGCGGCTTTGTGTGGGATGAAGCAGGCTTTGAAAAATTGCGTGATTTCGTTCGAGAAAACCTTAACGAAGTGACCGTGGATATTGCGCAGAAAGTGGAGCAGATTCTTACTCTCACTTACCAACTTAACCAACGCCTTAAAGGCAAAATGGATTTCACGATGGCATTTGCATTATCCGACATCAAATCGCAACTTGCAGGTTTGGTGTATCAAGGTTTTGTGCAAAAGAGCGGTTATGATCGCCTACCAGATTTACAACGTTATCTGCAAGCCATTGATAAACGTATTGATAAGTTGGCTCAAGATGTAAACCGTGATCGGGCTGCGATGCTACGCGTGGAACAAGTGCAACAGGCTTACCAACAATTGCTCGCTAAACTACCAAAATCTAAACCGATTTCTGATGAAATTGCGGAAATTCGCTATATGATTGAGGAATTGCGCGTAAGTTTATTTGCCCAGCAGTTGGGGACGAAATATCAGGTGTCGGAGAAGAGGGTTTTAGGGGTTATTCAAAATATAGAGTAAGATATCACCAAGGTGTTGTAGTGTTCAACCACAGTATTTTTCCCCTAATCAAGCCTTAAGTTATCGAGAGAGAAAGGCGGTGAATGTTTTGTTGGACGTGGTGTTACGGGGAGAGACTTTATTAATATTATTTAGTTAGCAGATGAGCTATAATGAAAGATAGTATTTTATGTTGATCAGCCTAAGAACGGTTGTATTTGGTAAAGCAAAAAAATTACCTAAGAAATGTTTGCTTTGAAGAGGACATTGCAGATGAATAATACATTGCATTTAAAGAAATTTCATTTTGAACAAGTCAAAGGTGTCGGCACGATTGAAGCGGAATTATTTCCTAATCAACGGGTTTATACTTTTATTGGGGAAAATGGGATTGGAAAGACAAAGTTTTTAGAAAGTGTGTTTGCTATATTGCTATTTACGAACAAACAAGCAATGAAAACAGATTCTTATATACAGCATTCATTAATTCCTTTTAAATCTGCGACCATCAATGATATTTCTTTCAGTTTTAATGAGAATGATGGTTTTTCTTTGGGTAATCATAATTATGCATTTATTTTGGCTATGCATTCTTATCCAGTCGTTTATTTATCTGCACAACATCGCGGTGCGATAAATGAGAAAATCTATGAGTATGAAAGAGGAAACGTTTCTAAATTAGGTAATAAATCTAAACGACAAAAAGGGTATTTAGAGTATTTATTGACAAGTTTTAATGGAAATCCACAACATCTAAAAAATTTGAATATGGATTCTAATATTGAAGAATGGATTGTTCAGCGTGCTTTATCTTCAAATCCTTATCAGTCTAAAGAAGATAATCGAGAGATTGAAATTAAAACGTTATTGTCTTTATTAAATAAAGTAGATCATAGAATTGATAAAGATTTCCTCGAAATATCAGGCGATAATCGGGTTTTTCTAAAAATAGAAAATCAAAAACGAGAAATTTTAGAACTTTCCAGTGGTTTTACTTCTATTTTAAAAATTATCCAATCAATTATTGCTGGATACAGTTATTTCACTAATGAGTTACAAATTGCAAATGTTCCCGGTATAATCTTAATTGATGAAATAGAAAGTCATTTACATAATAAGTGGCAAGTGAATATTATTCCTTTATTAAAAAAATTATTCCCTAAAACAATCTTTTTTATTACCACTCATTCACCTATTGTAATTAGTCAATTAAAGACCGGTGAGGCCTACCGCTTGAAACGTTGTGAAAATGATGGTGTTGTGTATACTGAACTTATTGATTACCCAAGTAAAGTTTCTTTCATTGATTTATTAAATGATGCTTTTGATGTAAATTTAAATCGATTAAAAGTTCAAAGAGCTCAAGAAGAAGGGCAACAGGAGGCGAAACAAACCTTGTTAAAATTGGTTCAACAGGAATTAGCTAATTTGGAGACTGAATAATGAAAGGTTATTTATTAGATACAAATTATTTAATTTATTTAGTAGATTCAAATACAAGCTCAAGTAAAAAAGAGGAAGTATTACAAGATTTAGCATTAAAACTTGAAGATCCTGAAACTTTATTGTTTTTGACACCATTAATTCGTTATGAAGTTTTACGTGGTGTAGAATGGGATAATATTGAAAAATTAAATACGTTAAAAAATGCTTTAAAAGCATTTCAGGTAATTGATATTAATGATGATATTTCTGATTTAGCTCGAAATTTATTTCGTTTGGATAAAGCAAATCAAAAAACAGGAAGTAAAAAGGTTATTGAAAAGTATCAATTTGATATGTTTCACTTTGCAGCAGCAAAAGAAAATAATTTAGAAATTTTATCAAAAGATCGTGATATGAGTGCAATCGAAAATCTATTTGAGCAAATTCAGGCGATAAGATGATTTCTGTAATCCCCTAAGATAGCGCAAGCGTCCACGCTTGTGCCTATTTGGTCCAAGCGTGGACGCTTGAACCATTATTTCGTTTTTAAAAAGTGCGGTAGATTTTTAAAACGTTTTTCAACCTCAAAAACACTTTCAAAATCTACCGCACTTGTGCTTATCAAAATCCCACATAAATCTTATTCCCCAATCCTTCTACAATATGTTGTAAAAAGGCAAGTGGCGGGTTGTAGTTACCTGATTCAAAACGACTGATAAAATTTGGGCGATGCAGTTTTCTGCAAAACCTTTTTTAGGTGAATTGCTGCTCTTGACATAATTTAATGATTTAACGAATAAATTTAATGCTTGATAGAAAAATTACGAGTCAGTTTATTTGCGCAGCAGTTAGGTACGAAATATCAAATATCAGATAAAAGAATAGCAAATATTATTAGTCAATACTAATGATAATAATACTCAAAATTAAGGGCGGTTTTATACCGCCTTAATTTATTTAAAACAACAATATACCTCTTTTTGAGTATTTTAAAAGATAAGCTTGATCAAGCTCAAACTTTAGCATTCTGCGAGTAGAAAAACTTTTTTCTTTTGGTATCTTACGCTTGAATGAAAATATATCTACGTTTTGTATGGATATTAATAATAATTCTCAACTTTCTACTTAACCTTTTTATTACAACAAATGGAGTGATTATCGTGAACGCATTCAAAAAAAGCCTTATTGTGGCAGCGTCTTTCGCGAGTTTAAGCTTATTTAACTCAGCCACTGCTGAGCTTGTATATAAGCCATTAGAACAACCTGTTGAACCCGCAAAACCTGATTTGAAAATTGAATCTGTAAATGAAAAATTTGCAGAAAAATATCCAAATCAATATAACAGCTGGCGTTCTACAGCAAACGGCGATGGCGAAAACATTATTTATGCTGATGAAGAAAATCCGCGCCTAATCGTACTTTGGGGTGGTTATGCATTTGCAAAAGAATATAACGCACCACGCGGTCACTTTTATGCGGTAACAGATGTGCGTAATATTTTACGTACAGGTGCGCCAAAAACTGCAAATGATGGCCCTCAAGCTATGGCATGTTGGACATGTAAAGGTCCTGATGTTCCACGTTTAATCGCGGAATGGGGTGAGAAAGATTATTTCAATGCGAAATGGGCAAAGGGAGGGCCTGAAATCGTGAACTCAATTGGCTGTGCTGACTGTCACGACACAACCTCTAAAGATTTTGCAGAAGGCAAACCTGCATTACGTATTGCTCGCCCACACGTATTACGCGCCCTTGATGCTTTAGAAAAAGCCACTGCTGAAAAAGATAAAGCAGAAGGTCGCCCACACAACAATTTAAGCTTCAACACGGCGGCGCGTACTGAAAAACGTGCAGAAATTTGCGCAAACTGCCATGTTGAATACTATTTTGCAGGGGACATCAAGCAAGTAACTTTCCCTTGGGATAATGGTCAAACCGTAGATGATATTGAAAAATATTATGATGATATTGGTTTCACTGACTGGACTCACTCACTTTCTAAAGCACCAATGTTAAAAGCACAACACCCTGACTTTGAAATTTGGTCTTTAGGTATGCACGGTAAAAATGGGGTAACTTGTGTAGATTGCCATATGCCAAAAGTACAAGGTGCGGACGGTAAAGTTTACACCGATCACCAAATTCAAAATCCATTTGAGGCATTTGACAGCACTTGTGCAAATTGTCACGATCAAAGCAAAGAAAAATTACGCGATATTGTTACTTCACGTAAAAAAGAAGTGAAAGATGTAATGGGTCGTTTAGAAGACCAAGTTGTCAAAGCTCACTTTGAAGCAAAAGAGGCTTGGGACGCAGGTGCAACTAAAGAAGAAATGGAAGCAGCATTAATGGATATTCGTCATGCTCAATGGCGTTGGGATTACACTGCTGCAAGCCATGGTGGTCATATGCATGCGCCTGAAGTAGTACTTCGTGTATTAGCTTCTGGCTTAGATAAAGTAGCAGACGCACGTACTAAACTTGCTGTAATCTTAACTAAACGCGGTGTGAAAACTCCAGTTCAAATCCCAGATATTTCAACTGCTGATAAAGCGTGGAAAGTAATGGGTATTGATATTGAAAAAGAACGTAAAGCGAAAGAAGAATTCTTAAAAACTGTGGTACCACAATGGGAACAACAAGCTAGAGAAAAAGGCTTATTAGTTGATCCACCAGCACAAAAATAAATGAAAAATGCACCGCACTTTTTAGTGCAAACTGGAAAGTGCGGTGATTTTCAAGGTCAAATTTGAGGTAACCCAAATGAATTTAACTTCTTTAATCAACAAATCTGCAAAAGCGTTAGCGTTAAGTGCGGCATTTGTAGCATTGCCATTTTTGGCTTATGCCGATGATGCACAAAAACCTGCGGATCATGTTACTTATGAACCGCAATTAGATAACCAACGCGATCCTAATCAATATTGTGCTAAATGCCATAAATTCGACAAAATAGATAAAAACCAAACGCTAGATCGGTCTGGTGGCGAACTCCACTTTGGTAAATTCCATGGTGCACATTTAGATAAGAAAAATCCAAATAACGGTAAAGCTATTACTTGTGTAAGCTGTCACGGCAATGTTTCCGAAAATCATCGTCGCGGTGCTAAAGATGTTATGCGTTTTGAAGGAGATATTTTCGGTAATAAAAAACCGATGTATTCAGCTCAAGAACAAAACCAAGTTTGTTTTGCTTGCCATCAACCTGACAAACTTCGTGAAAAATTATGGGCTCATGATGTACACGCAATGAAATTGCCTTGCGCAAGTTGCCATACGCTTCACCCTAAAGAAGACGCAATGAAAGGTATTCAACCAAAACAACGCGTTAAACTTTGCGTAGATTGCCATGGTAAACAACAAAAACGTAAAGCTGAACAAGATAAACTAACCAAACAAAAGGATAAACAATGACAGTCTGCTCACGCCGAAACTTTGTTTCTGGCATGGGGGCAGTGATCCTTATGACGGGAACATCTTTACCTTCTTTTGCAAAAGAAGACAAGGCGGATAAACCTAAACGTTACGCAATGATACATGATGAAAATGCGTGTATCGGTTGTACAGCCTGTATGGACTCATGTCGTGATGTAAACCAAGTGCCAGAAGGCGTTTCTCGCTTAGAGATTCTACGTAGTGAACCTTATGGGGAATTTCCAAATCAAGAATACGAGTTCTTTCGTCAATCTTGCCAACATTGTACAAATGCACCTTGTGTAGCAGTTTGTCCAACTGGTGCATCTTTTATTGATAAAGAGACTGGCATTGTAGATGTACATAAAGATTTATGCGTAGGCTGCCAATACTGTATAGCAGTTTGCCCATATCGTGTACGTTTTATTCATCCAGTACATCGTACCGCAGATAAATGTAACTTCTGCCGCGATACAAATTTAGCCAATGGTAAACAACCTGCTTGCGTAGAGGCTTGCCCAACCAAAGCATTAACCTTTGGGGATATGAATGATCCAACAAGTGCAGTTTCACGTAAAGTGAAAGAAAAACCGGTTTATCGCACTAAAGTGGAATTAGGTACACAACCAAACTTATATCACATTCCATTCCAACATGGGGAGCCTAGAAGATGACGTTAGATTATCCAGTTCCATTTCATACGCCTAATCTAGTGTGGGATTATACCATTGCGATCTACTTGTTCTTATTGGGGATCTCATCTGGTGCAGTACAGTTAGCAATTGCCTATAAACGCAGTAATAAACTAGAAAATCTAAGCCAAAACTGGATTATTCGATCTGGGGTAATTTTAGGGTCTGTACCAACATTAATTGGTTTAACGCTATTAATTTTCCACTTAACTCGACCTTGGACATTCTGGAAATTGATGTTTAACTATCAATTCAACTCCGTAATGTCGATGGGGGTCATGCTATTCCAAATCTATATGTTATTTTTAGTAATTTGGGGTGTAGTGATTTTCAAAAAAGAAATCGAAGCATTAATTAATCGCTTTATGCCAAAACTGCAATTTGTGATGAAACTAATCGGTATTGCAGAACGTATTACAAGTCCAGTCGAAGTTATTCTTTTCATATTGGCTGCTGTGCTTGGAGCATACACAGGGTTCTTACTTTCTGCATTGATTAGCTATCCAATGTTAAATAACCCCGTATTACCCGCATTATTCTTAGCTTCTGGCACATCATCTGGTATTGCTGCAACCTTCTTAATTATCTTAATTGCAGGAAAACTAAAAGGTGATTCTCACGAATCGCACTTCATCCACAAATTTGAAGTGCCAATTATGGTGACAGAACTTGGTTTGATTGTGTGTTTCTTCGTTGGATTACATTTTGGTGGCGGACAAAAAACAGTTGCGTTACATAATGCCTTATCTGGTTTTTGGGGAGCGATATTCTGGGTTGGAGTATTGATTATTGGTATCTTGATCCCATTAATCGCCAATATGTTTGTAAATGACCGTTTAAAATACAATCGTAACTTTATTATCTTGGTATCAATTTTTGACTTAATTGGGGTATTTTGTTTACGTTTCTTTATTTTATATGCGGGACAACTCACTGTAGCTTAAACTGAAATTTTATAAAAAATTAATCTGCATTCTAAAAGTTTGATTAACTTTCTCACTTATTAGAGTGCAGATTTTTATATCTAAATAATCCAACTATGAAGACCAAACAGAATTTACGAAAACTTTCATTCCTGCCGTAATGCTTTATTTAAATTAAAAAGACTAAACTCAATGAATTAAAAGTTTAGCCCTTAATTTAATTATGTATTTTCTTTAATATTATTCTTTTCAACATTCACTAACAAATAGTGGTGCCTTCTTCAGTACCTGTCACTACTTGACGTAACGCTCCAGGTTTACCCATATTGAACACTCTAATCGGCATGCCATGATCGCGAGCTAAAGTAAACGCCGATAAGTCCATCACTTTTAATTCTTTATCGATCACTTCTGCATAACTTAAATTTTTATAAAGTTTTGCATCAGGATTTTTCGCAGGATCACAATCATACACACCATCAACTTTAGTCGCTTTCAACACAACATCAGCTTCAATTTCAATACCACGCAAACAAGCGGTAGAATCAGTTGTAAAGAATGGATTTCCCGTTCCCGCAGAGAAAATGACTACGCGTTTTTCGCGTAACATTTTGATTGCTTCAGACCAGTTATAAGTATCGCAAATACCATTTAATTGGAAAGCGGACATTAATTTTGCGTTCACATCAGCACGGAATAAAGAATCACGCATTGCCAAACCATTCATCACCGTAGCAAGCATTCCCATATGATCGCCCACCACGCGATTCATCCCTGCTTTTGCTAGTTTTGCACCACGGAATAAGTTGCCACCACCAAGAACGACACCAACTTCCACACCCATCTCCACTAATTCTTTAATTTCAACAGCCATACGATCGAGAATCGCAGGATCGATACCAAGACCATCTTCTCCTTGTAATGCTTCACCGCTTAATTTCAATAAAATACGTTTATAAATTGGTTGGCTCATTGTTTTTTCCTTCTGGCTTAAAAAAATTGGCTTATTCTATAAAATAACCGCTCAAGAGTGAAGAAGTTAAATATGGAAATTCTGAGTGAAAGGTGGATAATAGCGATATTTTCTTTTCAGGGAAGACAATGATGAACACGAAAAAAACAAGCCAAATTTTGCCCGCACTTTTTGCGGTGATTAGTGCCGCATTCGCAGGTTATTTTATTTTAATCGGTTCTGGGATGTTTACAGAACCAACTGTAGATCTTATTCTGCTTGCGACAATAACTATTCTCTTATTAAGCAGCAGTAAAAAATCCTTCTATTTTATTTTGCTACCGCTTGCATTACTACATGCTTTTTATACGCCTACGGGGCTAAATTTTGGCCCTCCAAGCTATCAATATATCGCCTCGCTTTTCGCGACAGATATATTAGAAACGAAGGAATTTCTATTGCAAATTCCAGTGAGTAGTTACTTAATTGCTTTCGCCATTCCTATTTTGATTTTTCTTCAGTACAAAAGTGCGGTGAAATTTGGCATAAAATTTTATCGTAATAAAACATTTATTGCCTTGGCGACATTGCTTTTTGCTTACAACATGCCGCTTGCTGAACCGATTAAAGAAACGGTAAGTTCCACATTAAAAATTGTAGATGAAGTACAAAAACTAAAACAAATTTCTCAATCTGATAACTGGGGAAAATCAACATTAGAAAATTCACGCTATGATGATTATGTAATTGTACTCGGAGAAAGTGCGCGGAAAGATTACCACCATGCCTACGGCTATCCAATAGAAAACACACCCTTTATGTCTAACGCTAAAGGCACGTTGATTGATGGTTTTCGTTCAGCAGGAACAAATACCGTCGCCTCACTTCGTTTAATGCTAACCTTTCCTAACAAAGAAAAATGGGAACCCAATTACAGTTTGAGTTTAGTGGATCTCATCAAATCTGCAGGCGTAAAAACTTATTGGCTTTCTAATCAAGGGATGCTCGGCGAATTCGATACGCCCGTTTCATCCCTTGCATCAAAATCTGATGAAACCTTTTTCTTGAAAAAAAGCGGAAGCTTTAATTCGACTAACTTTAGTGACTTTGATTTATTACCCAAATTCGCCCAAGTATTAGAAAATTCTGTTCAAGGAAAACGTTTTATTGTGTTGCATATTTATGGTTCACACCCAATGGCTTGCGATCGTATCGAAGATTATCCAAAAATCTTTGATGATAAAGATCTTAATCCGAAATATGGTTATTTAAATTGCTATGTTTCATCTATTAAGAAAACTGACGAATTTTTAAAACGTGTATATGATCAGCTTGAAGAAAACGTGAAGAAAAATCACCGCACTTTTTCAATGATTTATTTCTCAGATCACGGTTTGTGCCACCAACAAGATGAAAAAAACAATATACTTTTGTTCAATCAAAACTGTTTCAGCCGAGAACATCATAATATTCCGCTATTCAAAATTTCATCAGATGATATGGAACGCAAAGAATATAAGGTGTTTAAATCAGGTTTAAACTTCTTAGAAGGAATCGCAAATTGGATAGGAATTAAAAATCCTCAATTAACGCAAACAGAAGATTTATTTTCTAACGAATCGGATAAAAATGACTTTGGATTGCAAAAACGAATTGATGAAAAATATCGTAAAGATGACGATCCTGCCATTGATATTCGTCCTAAACACTAGACTATATTGAGTACGTTTTATTTTTAGCTATAAATATCGTATAATCCGACAGATTTTATTTGTTTATTTTTTGTAAGGTATCAACGTGTCAGAACAACAACCAAGAGTGATCGAATCAAAAGAAATTATGACTTTATTGCCACATCGCTACCCATTTTTGTTAGTGGATCGCGTATTGGATTTTAAAGAAGGCGAATGGTTAAAAGCGATTAAAAATATCAGCGTCAATGAGCCTTGTTTCACAGGTCACTTCCCAGGCGAACCCATTTTACCGGGCGTTTTAATTTTAGAAGCTTTGGCACAAGCAATGGGCATTTTAGCCTTTAAAACTCTCGAATTAAAAGGCGGCGAACTATTCTACTTTGCAGGTATTGATGAAGCGCGCTTTAAACGCCCAGTATTACCGGGAGATCAAATGGAATTAAACGTTCAAGTGATTAAAGAACGCCGTGGTATTACTGCATTTACTGGCGTTGCCACCGTAAACGGCGAAATCGCTTGTGAAGCAAAACTAATGTGCGCTCGTCGTTAATTAAGGGGTAAATATGATCCACCCAAGTGCAAAAATTCATCCAACTGCCCTCATTGAAGAAGGTGCGGTAATTGGCGAAGATGTTTTTATTGGACCTTTCTGTATTGTTGAAGGCAGTGTTGAAATCAAAGCTCGCACTGTATTGAAATCTCACGTTGTGGTACGTGGCGATACCGTGATTGGCGAAGATAATGAAATCTATCAATTCACTAGTATTGGCGAAGTAAACCAAGATTTGAAATACAAAGGCGAAGCTACAAAAACCATTATTGGTAATAGCAATAAAATTCGTGAACACGTGACAATCCATCGTGGCACGATTCAAGGCTGTGGCGTAACCGCTATTGGCAATAACAATTTATTAATGATTAATGTTCACGTTGCGCACGATTGCCAAATTAAAAATAACTGTATTCTGGCAAACAATGCAACGCTTGCAGGTCACGTAGAATTAGATGATTTCGTGATTGTTGGCGGTATGTCAGCAATTCATCAATTTGTGATTGTTGGCGCACACGTTATGTTAGGCGGCGGTTCTATGGTAAGCCAAGATGTACCACCTTATGTTATGGCACAAGGCAACCACGCCCGTCCATTTGGCGTAAACTTAGAGGGTTTGAAACGTCGTGGTTTTGATAAACCAACTATGCACGCAATCCGTAACATTTATAAAATGATCTACCGTAGCGGCAAAACACTTGAAGAAGTGTTACCAGAAATTGAGCAAATTGCGGAAACCGATTCAGCGATCAGTTTTTTTGTTGAATTTTTCAAACGTTCAACTCGTGGGATTATTCGTTAATAAAACTTCTCCATTTTCAACCGCACTTTACACACCAAAGTGCGGTTATTTTTTAGGATAAATTTGATGAACAAAACAAATCCAACCATTGCTCTTGTTGCAGGAGAAGTGTCTGGCGATATTCTCGGGGCGGGATTAATACGCCAGCTCAAAGCACATTATCCTAATGCGCGCTTTATTGGCATTGCAGGCCCAAGAATGTTGGCTGAAGGTTGTGAGACGCTTGTCGATATGGAAGAGCTTTCAGTCATGGGCTTAGCTGAAATTTTGAAACATCTTCCTCGTCTGTTGAAAATTCGTAAAAATGTCATTCAAACTATGTTGCAAGAAAAACCTGATGTTTACATCGGCATTGATGCGCCTGATTTTAATTTGGATGTAGAACTCAAGCTCAAAGCAAACGGAATTAAAACTATTCATTACGTGAGCCCCTCTGTATGGGCTTGGCGTCAAAATCGCATCCATAAAATTGCCAAAGCGACCCATCAAGTTCTTGCCTTTTTGCCTTTTGAGAAAGCCTTTTACGATAAATTTAATGTGCCTTGCCGTTTTATTGGGCACACAATGGCAGATGCTATTCCGCTCAAACCAAACCGTGCCGAAGCCTGCCAAACGTTACAGATTGATCCCGCACAACGCTATTTAGCAATCTTAGTTGGAAGCCGAGGTTCAGAAGTGGAATTTCTGGCTGAGCCTTTCTTAAAAACCGCTTTATTATTAAAAGAACAATTCCCAGATTTACAATTCCTCGTGCCTTTAGTGAACGAAAAACGACGAATTCAATTTGAAACCATTAAAGCTAAAATTACGCCAAATCTAGACCTGCATTTAATTGATGGCAATGCACGACAAGCAATGATCGCAGCTGATGCAACATTGCTTGCTTCAGGAACAGCAGCACTTGAAGCAATGCTTTGTAAATCCCCCATGGTGGTTGGTTATCGAATGAAACCACTGACCTATTTCTTAGCAAAACGTTTAGTGAAAACCGATTATATTTCTTTACCAAACTTGCTTGCGAATGAAATGCTCGTGCCTGAAATGATTCAAGAGGAATGCACGCCAGAATTGCTTGCTGAAAAACTATCTGCTTATCTTTCAGATGATGAAAGTGCGGTAAAAAATCGCCATGTTTTAATTCAGCACTTCACGGATTTACACCAAAAAATTCAATGCAATGCCGATAAGCAAGCGGCTCAAGCGGTCATTGATTTATTAGAAGGAACAAAAAATGTTTGAATATCCACAAGGCTATAAATTGATCGCTGGCGTTGATGAAGTTGGGCGAGGCCCTCTAGTTGGGGCGGTTGTCACGGCAGCCGTGATTTTAGATCCTCATAATCCAATTGAAGGATTAGCTGATTCTAAAAAACTTTCAGAAAAAAAACGTTTAGCCCTTGCTGAAGAAATCAAAGAAAAAGCCCTTGCTTGGGCATTAGGTCGAGCTGAAGCTGACGAAATTGACGAGATAAATATCCTGCAAGCCTCCTTGCTGGCAATGACTCGAGCGGTAAAATCTTTAAAAATTCAACCGCACTTTGTGTTGGTTGATGGCAATAAGATCCCAAAATATTTAGATATTCCAGCGCAAGCCGTCGTAAAAGGCGATAGCCTTGTGGCAGAAATCAGTGCCGCTTCTATTTTGGCGAAAGTAGCACGAGACCAAGAAATGGAAGAATTAGACAAGCAATATCCAGAGTACGCTTTTGCCCAGCATAAAGGCTATCCGACCAAATTACATTTGGAAAAATTAGCTGAACTTGGCGCGTTACCGCAACATCGTCGTAGCTTTGCCCCAGTAAAAAAAGCACTAGAACAGTTGTAGAATGCTAATTTGGTTTAACAAAGGCTGTGTTTTAATACTGTGTTGATGCTTTCACTAAAATTTGATGCACATAAACAAAATTTTTTGACTTCTGTGAGTCAAAGAAAACAGGTTAAGAGAGTAATTAAACCTGTACGGTCGATAAATATACCTAAACACTCTGCTATTCCTTTGTAATAGCACATTAAAATAATGACTTATGAGGATTTATAACGATGAAGACAGACATTCAAACCGAATTAACCCAAGCCCTACTATCACACGAAAAAGTATGGGCAAACGAAGAAAAAACCATTTTAGCCAAAAACATTCTGTTGGATTTGGTGGAAAAAACCGACCCGACCATCATCGGTTTGTTATTGGGGAATGATGATTTAAAACGCCATTTCTTTGTGGAAGTGAATGGTGTTTTGGTGTTTAAATTGCAGGATTTTCGTTTTTTCTTGGACAAACACCGCATCAATAATTCCTACACAAAATACGCCAATCGCATTGGCTTGACGGACGGCAACCGCTTTTTGAAAGACAGTTCGGATATTGTGTTGGATTTTCCGTTTAAAGATTGTGTGTTAAATGGCGGACAAAGCACCGAAGAAGGCGAAGAAATTTATTTTAAACGCAATAACAGCCAGCCAGCCAGCCAGCCAGCCAGCCAGCCAGCCAGCCAGCCAGCCAGCCAG